>OLRS01000175.1_pt1 | contig 73783 bp, 78 predicted proteins | sample 1673171 | NCBI WGS metagenome assembly OLRS01 (sample SAMEA3136762, study PRJEB25190) | human gut metagenome | biome: human gut; feature: human-associated habitat; material: faeces | place: Austria | collected 2013
CCGGAGCACCAAGCAGCGGGCCAGACTGGATCGGCTGGAGGCCCTGAAGGCCGGAAAGGCCTCGGTTTTCGATAAGACTGTGGAGCTGGATTCAGTGGAGACCCGCATGGGCAAAAAGACCATAGAATTGCATCATGTATCTAAGGAATATGAGAGCCGAAAGATTGTTGAGGATTTTACGTATATTTTCCTGAAAAATCAGACTATCGCGTTTGTTGGCCCAAATGGCTGCGGAAAGTCCACGTTACTGAAAATGATTGCGGGGCAGATTCCGCCGGATACCGGCGACGTGGAGGTGGGCGAAACCATCAAGCTTGGCTATTTCGCCCAGGAGCTGCCCCAAATGGATGAGAACCAGCGGGTCATCGACTATGTAAAGGACATCGCCGAGTACATTCCGACCCGGGACGGTCGGATCACGGCATCCCAGATGCTGGAGCGATTTCTTTTTACGCCGGATATGCAGTATGCGTCCATCGGCAAGCTGTCGGGTGGCGAAAAGCGGCGGCTGTATCTCTTAGGCGTCCTGCAGACCGGCCCCAATGTGCTGGTTATGGACGAGGTCAGCAATGAACTGGACATTCCGACCCTGACCATTCTGGAGGATTACCTGAATTCCTTTATCGGCATTGTAATTCTCGTTTCCCATGACCGATATTTCCTGGACAATGTGGTGGATCGGATCTTTGCCTTTGACGGCAACGGTCATTTCCGTCAGTATGAGGGCGGCTACACCGACTATATGGAAGCGCTGGACCGGGAAAATGGCGGCGCAGGCGCGGGCTTGGGAAGCGGATCCGGAAAGGGTGCGAAGGCGGCGGGAACTTCCGAGGCAGGCAGTAAAAAGAAGGCTACCTGGGACAAGGGCGAGAAGAAGCTGAAATTCACCTACAAGGAGCAGAAGGAATTCGAGACCATCGAGGACGATATTGCCGCGCTGGAGGCGAAGATCGAGGAGCTGGACGGAGAGATGGCAGCCCACGCCAGCCAGTACAGTCGCCTGACGGAGCTTACGAAGGAGAAGGAAGAGACACAGAGCTTGTTGGATGAGAAGATGGAGCGGTGGATGTATCTGACGGAATTGAAGGAGAAGATTGACGCCCAGTAGGAATGCGGATGCTTGTCGAGAAAAAAGTTCATAGAACTAGATATTTCACTCGGAGATATGATATTATGGAAATTGGGAAGATAACGCTTGAATTGTGGTAAACGGATATATTTTATATAAGGTAAATTATCATTTAGCATATAGAAGGGAGAGTGCCATCTTTGGCATACGGAAAATCAATAGAATTGTTCCTTGTTAACGGAACAGCCGACAGCCTCATCATAGCGGAATTATCGAATTGGAATGGAACAGCCATCAAGATTCCACGTATCGAGGTTGCTTCTTGCAATCGCGACGATATAACGCAGGCAGGAGTATATTTCTTGTTTTGTAAAGAAGATGATGGTTCTGATTCTGTTTATATTGGTGAGGCGGAAAATGTAAAAGAAAGATTGGTACAGCACTTACGTGACTACCAGTCTGAAAAAGAAAAGTATTATTGGAGTACGGCAGTCATCTTTGTGGGCAGAGACTTGAATAAGGCTCTAATCAGATATCTTGAAAACCGCTTTGTAGAAATTTCCAGAAACAGTAATCGATACATTGTGCTGACTAAGAACACATATCGCAACACAGTGATGAAGGAATCTCAGATTGCGGTTATGGAAGAATTTATTGATAATGTGAAAGTCCTGATAAATGCGTTGGGGTATAAAGTGTTAGAGCCATTTGCTCAGACAGATTCACCGGCAACAAAAACGGACGAGGAGACTCTATCTTTGTCTACGGGCTCAGCCAGCGCATGCGGAAAAGTGACAACAGAAGGCTTTGTTGTCTTTGCAGGAGCTACGGTAAATGAAAAAACTTCAGCTAAGTCATTAAGTGCTGGTATGCAAAAAATGCGCCAGAAGATTTTAGAATCGGGAAAAGTGATGAACTTAGTTACTACGGAGGACATTTTATTTTCAAGTTCATCTGCTGCCGCTGATTTTATACTTGGATATAGCGTAAGTGGTCCGCAAACGTGGAAAGCAAAAGATGGACGCACACTGAAAGACATTGAAAATAGCCAGACAAATTAAAAGATGACACCAAAAGATTGATTGTAGATTTCGTACAAAAATACAGTGGTGGAGGTAGCTTTATTTGAAAAAGAAAAAAGATGAAATCACCATCCGTTCCAGCGCAGCAGAATATCTGACCTATGTTGCTTCTGTCGGTGATCAGCAGGACAGTATTGAAATGCGTTATGAAGATGAGAATATATGGCTGACGCAGAAGATGATGGCTACATTGTATGATGTGGATGTCCGTACAATCAATGAGCATATTAAAAAGATATATTCTGATTCTGAACTTGAAGAAGAAGCAACTATCCGGAATTTCCGGATAGTTCAAACAGAAGGTTCCCGTCAGGTGGCACGCGATATCAAGCATTACAATCTTCAGATGATTATTGCAGTCGGCTTTAAGGTTAATTCTGAGCGTGCAGTTCAGTTCCGTAAATGGGTAAATCAGATTGCAAAAGATTACACCATCAAAGGTTGGGCTATGGATGAGGAACGCTTAAAGAACGGCGGGTCTATCCTTACCACAGAGTATTTTGACCACTTACTTGAGCAAATTCGTGAAATCCGTCTGTCTGAGCGCAGATTCTATCAAAAGATAACAGATATCTATGCCACGGCACTTGACTACGACCGCACAGCAAAAACAACGAAACAATTTTTTGCAAAGGTTCAGAATAAGATGCATTATGCAGTACATGGACATACGGCCGCGGAGCTGATTTATGAGCGGGCAGATGCAGAAAAACCGCATATGGGATTGACCACATGGGCAGCGGCACCGGATGGTAAAATTGTAAAAAGCGATGTGAGCATTGCAAAAAATTATCTGAGTGAGCAGGAAATGCGGTCATTGGAACGTATCGTATCGGCTTATCTGGATTTGGCAGAAGACCGTGCAGAACGCCACATACCAATGACAATGGAGGACTGGTCAAAGCGGTTGGATTTGTTCTTGATGGCAGATGATAGAGAGATCTTACAGGATGCAGGAAAAATCACAGCAGAGATTGCCAGGGCAAAAGCGGAGACGGAATTTGAAAAGTATCGTGTCGTGCAGGACAAATTGTTTCTGTCCGACTACGATAAATATATGCTGGAGTTAGAAAAAACCGCAAAGAATTAATGGTTTGAGTATTTTAATATGGCGACATCAAGCGGCATGTAGTGAGTCAGCGTGAAGCATATTACTGCAAGCAGAATCAGGTATAATGAGAAAAACAGAGATAGAAACACATTTCCAAACGTGATAAAATCAAAGACAGAGTAATAAAAAGAGACACACGATATAGTAATAGAAAGAAGGAACACACATGGATTCACTTACTTACAAAAGAACAAACGTCTACGAAACCGCAGATGAGACCCTGATGACTGAGATCTTCGATTTCGCTGAGGGCTACAAGCACTTCCTGGACGAAGGAAAGACTGAGCGGGAGTGCTGCGCCTATGTGGAGGCGGCTGCGAAGGCAGCAGGCTACGAGGCTTTTGATTTTGGCCGCAAACTCAAGGCGGGCGACAAGATTTATTACAACAACCGCGGGAAAAATATGTATCTGATCAAGGTGGGCACTGAGAATATCGCGAAGGACGGCATCCGTATCATCGCCTCTCATATCGACAGTCCCCGTCTGGATCTGAAGCAGCTTCCCCTCTATGAGTCCGAGGGCGTGGCTCTGGGCAAGACCCATTACTACGGGGGCCTGCGCAAATATCAGTGGGCGGCCATGCCCCTGGCCCTGCACGGCGTGGTGGCGTTGAAGGACGGAGCCACCGTGCAGGTGAAGGTGGGCGAGTCTGAGGGCGATCCGGTATTCTACATCAGCGATCTCCTTCCCCATCTGGCGGCCAAGCAGAACCAGAAGCCCCTGGGCAATGCCATTGAAGGTGAACAGCTGAATATCTGGTTTGGCAACATTCCCTACACGGCAGCTACTGAGGACGATGAGAAAACCGTCAAGAACAATGTGCTGCACCTGTTGCATGACAAATACGGTATCACCGAGGCGGATTTCATGAGCGCCGAGCTGTCCATGGTTCCGGCCTTCAAGGCAAAGGATGTGGGCTTCGACCGGGCCCTGCTCGGAAGCTACGGACACGACGATCGGGTCTGCGCGTACCCTGCATGGAAGGCTTGCCTGGATGAGACCTCTGACAGACATACAGTGATGATTGTCCTGGCGGATAAAGAAGAGATCGGAAGCGAAGGAACCACCGGTATGCAGAGCGCTATTTTCACGGACCTCATTGACGAGCTGGCAGCCTCCTTCGGCGTAAGCTCCGCGGCTATCCGGGCCCATTCCAAGTGCCTGTCCGCAGATGTGACGGCGGCCTACGATCCCAATTACCCGGAGGTCTGCGAGAAGAACAACTCCGTATTCCTGTCCTGCGGCGCAGGCATCATGAAGTTCACCGGAGCCAGAGGAAAGAGCGGGTCCAACGATGCCAACGCCGAGTTTCTTGCATATTTGCGGAACCTGTTCGACGAGAACGGCGTGGTATGGCAGACCGGCGAGCTGGGCAAGGTGGACGAAGGAGGCGGCGGAACCGTGGCCAAATTCATTGCCAAGTTTAACATCGACACCGTAGACATCGGCGTTCCGGTGATTTCCATGCACTCGCCCTGGGAGGTGGTATCCAAGGCGGATCTGTATGAGAATTATCTGGCGTTTAAGGCGTTTATAAAATAAAAAGCGAATAAAAAAGTGAAACTTCAGGGGATAAGATGAGTGCCATCTTATCCCCTGATTTGCGTATGCGGCTGCAGAAAAGTCTGTCACAGGGATTCCGGATTCAGCAAAAAATGTACTTGACAAAAATCCGAACTTCTATATAATTATCAAAGGTAATTAACATTAGTAACTACATATGAGGAGATAAACAGATGAATAATCGATTGGTTAAGCAGATGTTCGACGCCTGCTACATGGCCAAGCGGACCCGGGATATGCTTCCCCCGCTGCCGGAGGGCGTACAGCCCTCTTACATTCATTGTCTGGATTGCATTCTTGGTCTGGAAGAGAAAGGAAAACAGGTCCGGATTTCCGATATCAGTGAGTTCCTGAATATTCCAAGACCCGGCGTGACCCGGACGGTCAAGGAGATGGAAGCAAAGGGCTATCTTCAGAAAATGGCTTCGCCGGATGACGGCCGGGTGACCTTCCTTACCGCCACGGAAAAGGGGAAGAGGCTGCATCAGAAATACGACGAGGAATATTTTGACGGACTGCTGCCATATTTTGACAGCATTTCCGATGAGGAGGCCGAAACGATGATTACGACCATCGAAAAGTTTTACCAGATTATGAGTGAGAGGAGAGAGACCTATGACAAACGATAAGTCAGATTTTACACAGGGTAGTATATTAAAGAAATTAGTAGCATTTATGATGCCGGTGCTGGGCGCGCTGGTTTTGCAGGCGGCCTACGGAGCGGTGGATCTGCTTGTGGTGGGGCGCTTTGGCTCTACATCGGGACTTTCTGCAGTTTCCACCGGCAGCCAGGTACTGAACCTGGTGACATTTGCAGTGACTCAGCTTGCCATGGGTATCACCGTGCTCATTGCCCGGTATCTGGGTGAAAAGCGGCCCCAGTACATCGGACCGGCCATCGGTGGAGGCACCGTGGTGTTCGCAGCAATTTCCGTGGTGCTGTTTCTGATTATGGTAGGACTGGCGCGGCCCATCGCAGTGCTGATGCAGGCACCTGCGGAAGCGGTAAGCCTGACGGCAGCTTATGTGCGTATCTGTGGAGCCGGCATTTTCTTTATCGTGGCCTACAACGTACTGGCAGCCATTTTCCGCGGCTTGGGCGATAGCAATTCCCCGCTTCTCTTCGTGTTGGTGGCCTGTATTATCAATATCGTCGGCGACCTGGTGCTGGTAGCCGGTCTTCATATGGACGCAGCGGGCGCGGCCATTGCGACTGTGGCGGCTCAGGCCTGCAGCGTGGTGTTCGCGGTGGTGCTTCTGGTGAAGCGGGGACTGCCCTTTGCTATCAATAAAGAGGATTTCCGTTGGAACGCCCAGTGTCCGAGATTCCTGAAAATTGGTCTGCCGTTGGCCTTTCAGGAGATCATGACCCAGTGTTCTTTCCTGGCCCTCTGTGCCTTTATTAACCGACTGGGCCTGGAGGCATCTTCCGGCTACGGCGTAGCCTGCAAAATCGTTAATTTCGCCATGCTGGTACCCAGCGCCCTGATGCAGTCTATGGCTTCCTTCGTCTCCCAGAATGTAGGCGCAGGTAAACACAAGCGGGCGAAGCAGTCTATGTTTACCGGCATGGGCGTGGGACTTACTGTAGGTTGCGTCGTATTTGCCCTGGTGCTTCTGAAGGGCGACGTGCTGTCTGGTTTCTTTACCACAGACGTATCTGTTATCGCCAGAGGCTATGATTATCTGAAGGGCTTCGCCCCGGAGACCCTGGGAACCGCCATTCTCTTCAGCATGATGGGCTACTTTAACGGCAATAACAAAACCGTCTTTGTCATGGCACAGGGCATAATTCAGACCCTTCTGGTCCGTCTGCCGCTGTCCTACTACATGAGCATCCAGCCCAACGCCAGCCTGACCCGCATCGGCCTGGCTGCGCCGATCTCTACGGCGGTTGGAATCGTGCTTTGTATCGGGTGTTATCTGTATATGCAGCGGGGAGAGAAGAAAGTGCAGTAATATAGGCTTATACGAAACTAACAGAATTCAGGTTTTCTGTATTTCAGTGCATGTTTTATGAACTAGCAAATTAATCTTATCTGTACTATTTGATATGCTTCCGGCCAGCGAAGACATCGAGACCATGTTTGCGGAGCAGTATGACACGGCTCTGAAGGGCATCGACGCGGAGCGGATGGAGAAGGCGGCGAAGGTGTTCGGCGTTTAAAAATAAGTACCCTGTATTGGAAAAAAATTGTCGAATTTCCGCCTGATTCCCCTTGACGGAACCCGACCGACCCGTTAATATATTCTAAGGTATATGTAAAGATAACGTAAAAGTTACGTGAAATACAGCAAAGCGAAGGAGATAAGAATGAATAACTGGGAGAATGTGGTTCTGGTGCCGGAATTTGACGAGCAGGGCGTGGCCTGTTATCGGCTGGACGGCGGAAACTACCTGAATGAGTATTATATTGTATCAGAGGCAGAGTCCAGAAAGCTTCTGAATACGCCGGAGATTGTAGGCTATGAGGTGTATAACTGCCTGATTTCCGCCACATCCCAGATGCTTTATTATCTGAAGGAGCAGAAGAAGGTGACCACCGCCAATATTCTCTCCATTTTGAGAGGCGCTCTCAACTATCCGCTGGAGGAGAGCTGTTACCGGGAGCACATCCGTGTTCATGACATCAGCTTCCTGTCCAGTGAGCGTGTCTTTGAAAATGAGGAGATCGCGGGATTGGAGATCAAGTACAGCAAGCTGACCATGGTGCCGGACAGCACGCTGATGATCGGCGATATCATTGCCAGCGGCGAGACGCTGATTCACTGTCTCCGCTATGTGACTGATTTCTACCGGGATCACGGCGCGAAGCTCCGCAATATCATCATCTTCACCATCGGCGGAACCAAGGGTATCGACATTCTGGAGGAACTGACCCGGGATATCCGGGAGTTCTGGCCGGAGTTTGAAGGCTTTATTACCATTTATTACGAGGGTATTTTCAGCACCTACCAGGACAAGGGCGTGTCCGGCATCAATCTGCCGGATGTGGATTTCTACTGGAAGGGCGGCATCGTAGCGCCGGAGTTCCGCAGAGAGACCCTCTCCATGTGCAGTCCGCTCTTTGAAAAATGTATCATTTACGACGGCGGAGCGAGACGCTATGAGATCCACGAGCATGTGGAGGAAGTGCTGGAGTTCTGGGAAGGCATCCGTGACCGCGCGGACCGGATCGATTTCCGGGAGCTGCTGGCTGAGAAGCTGGGCTATCCGCTTCCGGTAAGCTATGAGGACTGGGTTCATTATAACCATTATGAGAAGATCCGCCCGGCTGATACCAGGTGGCTGTACCGCCAGGAGCAGGGTTATATCGAGAGCATGAAGAATATCACCTTAAAAGAGCTTGCCGAGCAGAGAATCGGGGAGTTTACCGATGCGCTTCGGAAATACATTTTGTAAATAAGAATTTTAAAATCAGGACGGACTGATACAAGGGGTTCCGCCCTGATTTTTTAAGGTAGCAGAATTTCAAGGGCAGAAGTCGTTTCTGCTTGCAGGATAAGGCTTCTGCCCTTGAAATTTCTAACAATAAAAAACAGGAGATGAAAAAATGAGTAAAGTGAAAGAGAAAAAAGACGTAGACTACGCGGAGCAGGCAGTCCCCAAAGAGGGTCGCAAGGGCTTCGTGACCATGTTCATGATTATGCTGGGCTTTACCTTCTTTTCCGCAAGCATGTGGGTAGGTCAGCAGCTGGCAGCAGGCGAGAATTTCTGGGAGTTCCTGGGCTCCTTGATTCTGGGCGGCTGCATTCTGGGATTGTATACAGGACTTCTGGGTTATGTGGGCGCCAAGACCGGTCTCAGCATGGATTTGCTGGCGAGAAAGGCCTTCGGTGAGAAGGGTTCCTATCTGTCCTCCGCTATGATCAGTTTTACCCAGATCGGCTGGTTTGGCGTAGGTGTGGCCATGTTTGCCATTCCGGTTGCCAATCAGTTCTTAGGTGACAGTAAGATAGCCATGTGGGCGCTGATTATTCTGGCCGGTGGCTGTATGACCGCGTCCGCTTATTTCGGAATCGAATCTCTGACCATCATCAGTTATATTGCCGTTCCGGCGGTAGCAGTTCTCGGAACCATCGCTATGGTGATGGCGGTGGCACAGGGCGAGGGAACTATCGTGGATCAGTTTGCTGTATCCAGCGGTACCTTAAGTGTAGTCGGCGGCGCAGGCCTGGTAGTCGGCTCCTTCGTATCGGGCGGAACGGCCACGCCGAATTTTACCCGGTTCGCCAAGGATGCCAAGACCGGAACCATCGCGACGGTTGTGGCTTTCTTTATCGGTAACTCCCTGATGTTCTTCTTCGGCGCCATCGCCTATATTTTCGTAGGCGGAAATGATATCTTCGAGGTCATGCTGCGTCTGAATCTATTTTACCTGGCAATTCTGGTGCTGGGCCTGAACATCTGGACCACCAACGATAACGCTCTGTACACCTCCGGACTGGGTCTGGCAAATATCTTCCATCAGAAGAAAAAGCCCATGGTTCTGGTGGCCGGTATCATCGGAACGATGCTTTCCGTATGGCTGTACTACAACTTCTGCGGCTGGCTGAACATCCTGAACTGCACTCTGCCGCCAGTGGGTATCATTCTGGTGCTGTCTTATTTTATGAACAAGAAAGACTACGAGGACGAGCACGCGCCGCTGGCTGCTGTGAACTGGTTCGCAGTGATCGGTGTTATCGCAGGCGCCGTTGTGGCAAATGTGCTGTCCTGGGGTATTGCGTCCATCAATGGTATGGCGGTGGCAGCGCTGCTGTATGTGGTTGGACAGAAGATAAGTAAATAAGAAAATTTAGTGAAAATGCCTTTTGATTCCCGGCAAAAGATTGGCTATAATAAAGACATCAATCTTTGAAAAGGAGTCTGGCATCATGAAAGAGTATGAAATTTTAGTAGAAACTATGAATCCCTGCGGCGGAGCAGCCCATGCGAAGAAAGAATTCATCGAGGCGGAGGCCGAGAGCCCGGAAAGCTATGTGAAGGAGCATGGCAAATACCCGATTCTGGAGACGATCAAGAATCCCAATGGGGATGTGACAATTGTTACCGGAGATTCCAAGGGGTATCTGATTCGTTATACCTTCAGTGAGTAAAAAGCAATGCCTGAAAGAACAGGAGCATAAGCTGTAAAAGAAAAAAGCAAGATTTTTTGTTTGACTTTTAGTAAAATAACAAATATAATAATTAATCGAACGAGTAGCAGACCTGCGTAAATCCAGTTTTCTGCTGCTCGTTTTTGTATTTTAAAATCAGATAACGTCATGAAAAAAGTGTGTAGCTTATTAGCGTAAGTCCGGCTTATGAGATAGGCGCGCACTTTTCTTATGCAAAAAAGGAGGATTTATTTTAAATGGCAGAAAGTAACAGAATGAAAGAAATTCCAGTAAAGAAGCTGATGCTGCAGATGGGCGTGCCTATGATCCTGTCTATGGCATTGCAGGCCGTCTACAATATCGTTGACAGTGCCTTTGTGGGAAATATGAGTGTGGGAAGCGAAGCAGCGTTAAATGCACTGACACTGGTATTTCCGGTTCAGATGCTGATGGTGGCCGTGGGCGTCGGAACAGGTGTGGGAACCAATGCGCTTCTGGCCATGACGCTGGGACAGGGAAATCAGAAAAAGGCTGCGAAGATAGCCGGAAACAGCCTGTTTTTGGGTGTGGTGATTTACGTGGTATGCCTGCTGTTTGGAATCTGCGGTGTAAAAACCTATATTTCTTCGCAGACTGTCGAGCCGGAAGTCATTGCCATGGGAAATGACTATCTGCGAATCTGCTGTATTCTTTCCATGGGAATTATTTTCTTCTCCATACTGGAAAAGCTGCTGCAGGCCACGGGACGCTCCCTGTATTCTACCATCGGTCAGATCACGGGAGCCGTGATCAATATCATTCTGGACCCGATCATGATTTACGGACTTGGCCCGGTTCCGGAAATGGGCGTGCGGGGAGCAGCTTACGCCACAGTCATCGGGCAGATGGCATCGGCAGTACTGTTATTGGTATTTCATCTGAAGTTAAATCGGGAATTTGCCCATGGAATGAAGTATCTGAAGCCGGAGGGCAGAATCATAAAGGAAATCTACGCCATCGGACTTCCGGCCATCATTGCCCAGGCGCTCATGTCCCTGATGGTCTATGTCATGAACCTGATTCTGAAATTCAGTCCGTCGGCCCAGACGGCGTACGGGCTGTTCTATAAGGTGCAGCAGTTTGTACTGTTCCTGGCCTTCGGACTCAGAGACGCGATTACGCCGATCGTGGCGTTCGCCTATGGTATGGGAGAGAAAAAGAGAATCCGGGACGGAATCCGGTATGGTCTGATCTATACAGCGGCATTGATGATCTTCGGAACCCTGATTACGGAAGGCTTCCCGGGAACCTTTGCGACCCTGTTTAATGCAGGGCAGTCACGAGAAGCTTTTATTGGGGCTATGCGAGTGATTTCTGTCAGTTTTATTTTCGCAGGTATCAATGTGGCTTATCAGGGGATTTATCAGGCTCTGGAGAGCGGAATCGAGTCCCTTGTGATTTCTTTGCTTCGGCAGCTGCTTTTGATTTTGCCGCTGGCCGGAATCTTTTCGGTTTTTGTCCGGAACGGGCAGGCGGGGGTGACGCTGATCTGGTGGGCTTTTCCCATCACAGAGGTACTTGCGTGCCTGGTGGGGTATATATTTTTGAAGAAAATCCGGAGAAATAAGGTAGAGAGATTAAAATAATCGTATGTTGTTTTTTGCTAGGCGATCTGTATATAATAGAACTCAGAATTACAAACGCAGATGAAAAATCAGAAATGGAGGCTAACCAATGATATATACAGGTACCTATAAATCACCTCTGGGAAGCATTTTACTGGCCGCGGATGAAATCGGCCTGATCGGTCTGTGGTTTGAAGGACAGAAATATTTCGCCAATACGCTTCCGGGAGAACATATTTCCCGGGAAACACCTGTCCTGGCAGAAGCGAAACAATGGCTGGATATTTATTTTTCCGGGAAAGAACCGGACTTTACACCGCCGCTTCATCCCGTCGGTTCCGCATTCCGGCAGGCGGTGTGGCAGATATTATTACAGATTCCTTATGGGCAGACCATGACCTATGGTGAGATCGCCCGCAGGATGGCGGACATACAAAAGGTTCCCCATATGTCTGCTCAGGCAGTCGGCGGAGCAGTGGGGCACAACGGGGTATCCATTATCATTCCCTGCCATCGCGTGATAGGCACGGATGGCAGTCTGACCGGATATGCGGGCGGAATGGACAAAAAAGTGGCGTTGCTGGAGTTGGAGCATACGGATATCCGCTATTTCTTCAATTCTTCCCAGTCGGGACCCAGCTGCAGGCTTCCGTCGGCACTACCCAAAAAGGTGTCTCCGTTTTTATAGATGTGATCGTATCTCACATCTGCCTGATAGGTGTTTCCGTGGGAATCCCGATAATTTTCCACTCCCCGGATACCATCGGTGGAGTGGGCGTAAATGCGCTCCATCTGTCGGCTGTGCTCCTGGCAGGCCTGATTGACGATGTCCGAGGTCTCAGAAAGGGTGCGGGAAAGGTTCTGGGAAGCACGTATGGCATTCTGCTGCCGGGTCATAGCTCCCTGAAGCTGTACTTGCCGGACGCGCTGGAGCTCCTCCTCTTGAAGCGCGAAATAGAGGGGGCCATATTTCAGCTCCTTCAGGAAACGGTCAAAGACAGCCTCACAGGAGGAAGCGGCAGAGCCGGAGGAATGAGAAAGAATCAGAGCGTCAAAGGCCCGGCCCCAGTTGGAGGTATCCGGACCGCCAATGCCGTACATGGCGCCCATAAAGGCGGTTCCTTTTTTTAGAAAATCCGTAATCCGATCCCCGGAGGAAGCATTTGGATTTTTCGGAACCCGGGCGAGAATAGTAGCAAAGAAGCCCTCATAAAGCTGATCGCCTGCTGAGATCCGAAAGGCGAATTTGCCGGGAAATACGTTCGTCTGTTTCTGAAGTTTTTGGGAGGCTGTCTGCTGAAAAAGCAGAGCTTTTGGCTGCAGGGCTTCCCCGGAGACCAGATAGATCTCTGGTTCAGAAAGGGAACCCGGAAGAAGGCGTGAGACGATACCGATAATTCTTCGCCGGGCATACTGGGGAAGATCAAGCCATTGGCAGTTGCAGGCCATGGACATAGGATCTAACTGATATTCGCCTCCGGAGGCCAGTCCCGGAATCCTCAGGGAGGAAAAGATAGAAGTCCCTGGCGAGGAATCCCTGTAGAAGGCAAAGGGATAGAACAGAAGCTGGGCGGACATGTCCTGTGGAAAAACCTGAAGCCCTTTGCATACCCATAGAGGGACTCTCCTTTCAGTGGTTTTATTCTTTGGCATGATATGGTTGTATTCAGTCTAACACAGGCAGAAAAGGTCTTGCAGTTGACAAATGTATCATTTGCAACGGATCCACAGAAAAGAGGACAGAAGAGAAAAAAGAGTCTTTTGAAAGAAAAAGAACAGTTTGAGACGAATGTCACCTTGTGAAAGTGAGACTTTTGTTTATAATAAAATTATCAAAGACTGATACAAACGGAGTGAAAGTAGATGAAACTACAAAAGATAGATGGAAATGTGCTCACACTTATGCTGGCGCTGGCATTTTTCAATTTTATTTTTCTGGGAACCGAATATCAGTTTGATAATATGGCGGCTCTGGTCACAGGACCGGAGCAGGTGGTGACGGCCCAGGGCTATGTATTGGGAGCCAGCGTTCTGGGATTTCTCCTTTACCCTGCGATGGCTTCCTATAGAAAAATAAAGGAAAAGCTTCGGCAGATCCTGGTATTTGCAGGAGCCCTGGCCGGTGTGATTTGTATTTTCGTGATCTGGCAGCATACCTCTTACAGGGCGATTGTGACGGCTGGCTGCCTTTGCTTCATTCTGATGGGAATGGCCGGGAGTGCAGTACACTACTGGCTGGCGCAGAGGGCGGAGCAGGAGCGGCTGGCCAGGACAGTCGGTATCTCCTATGCAGCCGGAATTTTTCTTCAGTTTTTGAATAACAACCTGGTGAAAAACGATATGGTCGAATCGGTGGTTCTGGCTGTCTCCGCAGCCATCTTTTCGGTACTGCTTCTGAATGTGGAGGCCGGGGAACCGGAAATGGAAGAAATTCCCGGAGAAGCTGCGCCGGAGAACGCCGGAAGGGCGGGGATCTGGCTGATTCTGGCCGTGGCGCTGATTACCTGCATTTTTTCTACACTGGATGCAGCAGTGACGCTGGTACACGTGGCAGGCAGAGGGGACGTGGGACAGTGGCCCCGGCTTCTTCTGGCAGGAAGCGGACTTCTGGCGGGTATCCTGTTTGACAGCCGGGAACACCGGTATGTGAATCTTTTCATGTACTGTGTGACGGTGCTGTCGGTTCTCTGTATCGTGGTGCTGGAAAACGGAGGCTCCTTCCGGGCCGGACTGGCTGTGTTTTATCTGTCCGCCGGGTTCTTTGTGATATTCTTTACAAGTAGCTTCATGCGGCTTTCTGTCCGGATGAAATGTCCGAGGCTCTGGGCGGGACTTGGCAGGGCCGTCAATAACATCTGCGCCTTTGGTACCGGATCCCTGTCCCTGCTTCTTCTGAAATCGGGAAGTCCGGTTGTAAAAGACAGTACTCTGCTTGTATTGCTTGTATTGATTTCTATCTTGTTTTTTCTTTATTCCGGCGCGATCCGTCCGGGAGAAAGGAAAAAGGAAGCCGGTGAGAAGAAATCCGCTCAGAGAAGCGAGGAGGAACGGCTGCGGATCTTTGCCGACAGTTTTTCACTGACGGAACGGGAAAGAGAGGTGCTGAAGGTTTTGCTGGTATCAGATGAAAATGTCCAGGACATAGCAGAGGAGCTGATGATATCCCGAGCGGCGTTGTACCGGCACCTTACCAGTCTCAATGAAAAGACGAGGACAAAATCCAGAATCGGATTGGTTCAGTTTTATTATCGATACGACAAGGAGATAAGGAATGAAAAGGAGAGAGAGGATTAGAGGAATGTCACTTCTGGTGGCCGCAGTCATGCTGTGGGGCTGTAGCGCACAAAAAGAGGCTGCGGATACCTATGCGGCCTATCAGGGCTACGTCTGTCAGGACGGAAGCAGTCATATAAAGTATGGCCTGGAGACAGAAAACGGGATCCGGCTGCACTGCTTTTTCCAGTCCGGCTCACCGGAGTATACCGAGGATATCTACGAGCTGAAGCTTTCACTGGGAGAAGGGAAAAAGGCTTCTGTGGAGCAGGTGATCGACGGACAGGGCGTGGATTTGACCGCTTCTTTCCGGAAATTTGATTTTTCATTCTATCCGGATCGGGTTGTCATGGAGGTGGAGAGAAATACGGATCTTCTGGCCGGAGGGACTACCGATAACCTGGAAACCGGGGAATACACGCTGACGGCTTCAGACTGGAAGCCGGGGAGCGCTCCAGCAGGAGAAAAACAGGCGGAGACAGACAGCCTGGCGCCCTGGCAGGACAGGGAGCTTGCGGCTATGGCCCGGGCGTATTATCAGAAGGAGGCGAATTTCCTCGCGCCAGAGACAGAATGCGTCGATAACGGGGACGGGACCCTTACGATTCATCTTTACGAAATAGTACAGGATGATGAAGAAACCAGCCACACGGGTACTTCCGCCTGGTATACGGTGGACGCTTATGGAAAAGGGAAGGACGATGTGTTCGGAAATGAAGTAAAGCTGCCGGAACTTTCCCTGGCAGAGCTGGCGGAATATATGGGAACTCCGTCGAAGCTGACCTACATACAGGATGCGGAAGCCCACCGGGAATGGGAGCTTACGGATGGGGCTGTAATTGCGGAGTGCCTGGAAGCGGTGAAGAAGCTGGAGATCGGAGAGGAAACTGACGAGAGAGCCTCAGACACAGGGGATACGCTGATCTTCACCTTTGCGGACGGAAGCGTCTGGAGACTGGAATTCGAAGCGGGGAATCTGCGTCGAAATGAAAGGTATTATAAGACAGAAGGCTGGAACAGGATAAGGCTGCTTTTGAAGGACGAACTGGAAGGGGAGGGAATGCTATGAGATATGTGAAGAGACTTTTGGCAGTGCTTTTGGCAGGACTTTTGCTGAGCGGCTGCGGCGGAAAGACGAAGGAGGAGGAACAGGCTCTGGCGTCCCCGGACGCTCCAAAGGCGGGGCAGGAGACTCTGGCAGTAGGAGCGGCGTCAGAACAGTCTGTCGAGGAAAGCTGGACGGTAGAGCCGCTGGCGTCTGCACAGGCTCTGGTGCCTTATAGCTGTACAGAATTCAGTATGAATATTCCGGAAGGCTGGACCGTGCGATCTTCTGCCATGTATACCGGTATGTTTCACGCGATTCATGTTTTTGATCCGGAGAAGCCGGCGAATCAAATCTTCTTTATGCTGAAAATGGAGCCGATGTTTCCGGATGAGAATACCCGGGCAATGATGGCGCTTTCCAGTGACTTGTTTGGAAAATGTCCCATTCTTATGAATGTATCGACACAGGGAGTCTTTGAAATATTCCCACAGTTTGCAGACGCGATGAATGCAACAGCTGATTACGCGGATATTCAGACACCGTACATTGCAGATTTTTCTGTAACAGAGAGTTTTGAAAGCACCCAGGGAATGAGCAGCGTCGCCATTTCTCCGGCCATTCTCCGGGCGGATTTCACCCAGGACGGAACGGAGGGAGAGGGGATGTTCACAGCGGACGTGGTACCCTTTGCCATGGGTACGGGAATGGGTTATTATTCCGTCTATAATCTGACGGTACTCAGTGCGGAAAAAGATACGTTCCAGGACTGGCAGCCCACCTTAAGTAAGAGCCTAAGCAGTCTTGCATATACGCCGGAATTCCAGAGCTTTGCCATGTCCCAGAGTAATCAGGCGGCGGCTACCTCCCAGTCTCTCAGCCAGGCAGCCGGCGAAATGTCCGACAGCATCATGTCCTCCTGGGAAAACCGCAATAAGAGCCAGGATATTATGAGCCAGAAGCAAAGCGACGCTACCCTGGGTTATGAGCGTATTGTGGATACGGAAACCGGGGAGATCTACAAAATTGACAACGGCTTTACCGACTGGTACGACGGCTCCCGCTATAAAGCTATCAGCGACGACCAGTATACCGATTCGGTGGAAGCGGTCATTCATTGGAAATAAAACGTGTATGGAATAAGGGCTTCCGGAACTTTGTTTCCGGGAGCCCTTATTTTGGGGTTTAGATGTTTCCGTTTTGATTCCCACCTGCTGAACAGCACATTCCTGGCCGGGCATTTTAAGAGCATTTTCGAAACAAAATATCTGGAACCGGTGCTGCAGAATAAAAATCTGGATATTCTGGAATTAAGGGGGACAAATGAGAATCAGCAGAAAATATTAGCAAAGCTGCGGGCGGCTGCCAGGCTCCAGAATGAGCCAGATACAGAATTTCAGACCAGAAATCTGTTTTCGGAAATCTGGCTTTTGTTGGGAAAGGAGATAGCGCTTTTCAATTATGGAGAAAGGCCGGTTCAGACCATCCGTCAGGAGCGTCTGGTGCAGATGCTGGCCTTTATACACCATCATTATCCGAAAAAGCTGAGCCTGGAGGAGATTGCCGGTGCCGCGTCAGTGGGAAAACGGGAGGCGCTGCGCTGTTTTCAAGCCTGTATGCAGAAGACGCCCTTCGAGTATCTGATGGAATACCGGATTGAGATGAGTAAAAAGCTTCTGAAGGATTCAGAGGAGACGGTAATGGAGATTGCCATGGCGACCGGATTCTCCAGCGCAGCCTATTACGGAAAGGTTTTTCGGGAAGCCTGCGGAATGAAGCCTGGGGCTTATCGGAAAGAAAACAGAAGAGAACGGTAAAAGGAGAAGAAACGAGTAGCAAAATGACACGGCGATTAGCGAAATTTTTATGCAGAAATCTTGAATAGTAAAATAAAAATCTATATGGTCCCATAGTATTTTCATCAGTAGCCTAAAATTCACCTTGATTTGTTCTGTATCTAGTAGCTTTTTGCTTTCTCCAAACGATATTGAGGAAATTTCGTGAATACCTCGATTATGCCGAGTTTTATTTTTATCCTGAAATGGGAGAGAAAGAAGATGCTGTTATGTGGCTCAACCGTGGTTCGACTTATGAGAAGAATGTAGAGGCACGAGAGGATATTTGTATCATCAAGCACGGATTTCAGATTCCGACCGGGATAGATGGATATAGTGCTTTTACAGAGCAGATGCGATGTAATGAAATCAAATTCCTTGATGGAATTTTAACGTTCGTGAAATAGGGAAAATATACCTTTTAACGATGTACCCCCCCCCTTGGCTTAGAAAACTCCAAAGGTGGTGCAAAATCCAGAGTAGTAATTCCGAAAATTTAGACTACGATTTTACTACGAATGAGGGGTGTGAATTGCACCGTTTTGCCGTATTTTGCAAAATCGGCACTTAAAATATAACTTTTATAATAGTTTACACAGTAATAATCTTTCAGACACTGTTGATGTCGACTCTTCCATACGCTAATAGATACATCGGTTTGTATGCTGATAACTGAAATCGAATGCGTGAGTTCAAAAAACGTTTATTAGTCAACCTCGAATAAAGAATGACGGCTTATGCTTTGATGCAAGTGTAGCTACACTTGCGATAAACGGCGTGAGACGATCAGGATTTACTTGCAGAGTAGCAAGCAAATCCGATGAGGCCCCACACCGGAAAAACAGAGCGTTCCGGCTGACTGCCGAAACGCTCTGTTTTCATTTTGGGGATAGTCCCAAGCCCTTACTATTTCTGCGATGGATGTTGAAAGTCGCAGATTGATTATCCGTGAATTGTTTTAATCCATGTCTGAATTTCTTTCTCCGGAGTACGGAGCGTGGATTCATCGAACCGCACACCAAGGCCTGGTTTCACAATCGCGCCTTTGCAGGCTTTCTCAAAATCCTTCAGCGTATGTCCCAGCCAGCCGCCGTTGGTGGCAAACGGATAAACGATCTTTCCGGTCAGGTCAGTCTGCTTCAGAAAACTGTGCATGGCGGGCGCAAAGGTGTACCACCAGACAGGAGAACCCAGAATAATGGTGTTATAAGTCTTCCAGTCAATGTGCAGCGGTTTCAGTTCCGGGCAATAGCCCTTGGCATTCTCACGCTGTCCCTGATTGACAACTGTATCATAATCGCCATCGTAGGGAACAACCGTATCCATGCGGACAATATCCCCGCCGATTTCCTTCTGGATCATCTCGGCAATGCGCTTTGTGTTGCCGCCGTAGGAGTAATACAAAATCAAAGTTTTCATTTCATGTTTCTTCCTCATGCCAGAGGCTTTCCACTGAACACGGGAAATGCGTTAAATCCACCGTAGTCAGCGATGTGTTCCATATTTTTGAGAGCCTCCATATCTTCCTCGGAGATTGTAAAATTCACGTCCGCATTGTTTGCCATGTGGGTAGGATTTGCTGTCTTGGGAAGCGCAATGGCTCCAAGCTGAAGAACATAGCGGATGCAGAGCTGGGCGGCGGATACGCCATACTTCTTTGCCATCTCCACAATCGCCGGATTTTTCAGCGCCTCGCCGTGGGCAATGGGAGAGTATGCCTCCACCTGAATGCCCTGCGTTTTGCAGAAGTTCACCAATGCCAAATCGGTGTTGCTGATGTGCAGGAGGATCTGATTGACCATGGGCTTTACGCGGCAAGAACTGAGCAGGTTTTCAAGATCATCTTTCAAAAAATTGGACACGCCAATGACCTTAACCTTGCCTGCCGCCTGTGCATCTTCCAACGCACGCCAGACCTCTTTGTTTTCTTCATAATATCGCTTCTCCACACGAAACTCGTTCCACGGCTGGGGAGAATGAATGATCATCTGGTCAAGGTAGTCAAGCCCCATCTTTTCCAGCGTTTCATCAATGGACTTTGCCGCATCCTCGTAGGTTTTCAACTCTGCCGCGACCTTGCTGGCAACGAACAGCGCTTCCCGGTGAACGCCGCAGGTGCGCACGCCCCCGCCGACACCGCGCTCATTTCCATAAGCCTGTGCGGTGTCGATCAGGCGATAGCCCAGCTTGACCGCCGCACGAACGGCTTCTGCTGCCTTAGCATCGTCAATAAACCAGGTGCCCAGTCCCAGCTTGGGAATCTGAACGCCGTTTGCCAGCGGGTAAGTTTCATTCAAAATCATTTTTTCTCCTCCTCGCTCCAGATGTCCTTTGCCATGCGGAAAACCGCCCACGCCTTGGGCCAGCCACAGTAGAAGGCTGCATGGGTCACGATCTCCGCGATTTCATCCTTTGTAATGCCGTTCTTCTTTGCCGTCATCAAGTGATAGCGGAAGCTTTCATCAGTAAGCCCCTGGGCCATCAGCGCAATGACAGTCACAAGGGAGCGGTCGCGGAGACTGAGCTGCTCCTCTCGACTCCAGACCTCGCCAAAGAGCACATCATCGTTCAGTTCCGCAAATTTCGGGGCAAATTCGCCCAAGGCATCTCTGCCCGCCGTCTGTTTGACTGCCATGTTCCATTCCTCCTTTACAGCTTTGTGTATTCTTCATCGGATACCGGCTCACACCACTCATTCTTGCAATGCTCACCGGGAACCTCCACGGCGATATGGCTGAACCAGCTATCCTTTTTCGCACCGTGCCAGTGCTTGACATTGGCGGGAATCATTACGACGCTGCCCTCATGCAGACTGACAGCGGCCTTGCCTTCTTCCTGATACCAGCCTTCACCAGCCGTGCAGATCAGGAGCTGACCGCCTCCTTTGTCTGCATGGTGAATATGCCAGTTATTGCGGCACCCCGGCTCGAAGGTCACATTGGCGGCAAACAAACCGCCTTTCGGGTCTGTTAGCGGATTCAGAAACGAATTGCCAATGAAAAACTGAGCATAAGCGGTATTTGCCGTTCCCGTGCCGAATACATTGATCTTCTCGAACTGTTCTTTGTGGTCATACTTCATAATAAAAACCTCCTGTGAAGGATCATTGATTGACTGTATAGCGCAGCCAGACTGCCCCGCCGTCCATGACCTTTGTCTCTTTCAGCGTGAAGCCAAGAGCCTTGTTTTCCGAAAGGCCTTTTCTGGCTCGGAAAACCGGCGGTGTATCTGGGCTCCCGTCTGCCGCTGCTGCCAGCACGATGCTGATCTCATCGCACATCCCCGCTTGCAGGAACGACCAGTTCAGTACGCCGCCACCGCCCAGCATTAGGGTCTCAATATTGAATTTTTCTTTCAACTTGGAAAGAGCCAAACCGTAATCCAGTTCCGTTTTGCCCGCGATAATATAAGAAATTCCCTGCTTTCTCAAAAAGGATCTATAGGCGTTGCCGACCTGTTCTGTCAGCACCTCGACGACATGGGCGGTGGTGTCTACATAGTGCAGGGTACTGCTTTCCCACCCAAGCTTGCCGTGGGGGTCTACGGAAACATAGAACATTCCGAAGTCCGGCTGCGCAATGAAATCACCTGCCGGAACAGCTGGTGCATTTTCGTCCAGATCCGGCTTTTTATAGAAGGTGAAGTTATCGTCCGTTGTCACTCTGCCGGACAGCCAGCCCTGATGATGATAAAAAGGTTCTTTCCCGAAGGCGATGTCATAAAACACATCGCCCGCCGCGTTGCTCTGCGGCGTTTCCATGTAACTGCCCATGATCTTTCCGTCCAAAGCGGTCATCATGTGGCAGAAAATATAAGGCCTGTTCATGTCCAATTCTCCTCCTTATGATTGACAAATTCTCTGTTTGGAAGTATGCTATCTTTAAACTTCATGTACATCCTACAACTTAAAGTGCACTTTAAGTCAAGAGAGTTTTGAAAAAATTCGGAGAGGTTTTCAAATGGTTTACACGGTGGGAGAAATGGCGAAGCTGCTGGGGGTTACAGCATCCACTTTGCGCTACTACGACAAAGAGGGGCTGCTGCCCTTTGTGGAGCGTTCCTCCGGCGGTATTCGTATGTTTCAGGAATCGGATATTGAATGGCTGCAGGTCATCGGCTGCATGAAAAAAGCCGGAATGTCCATCAAAGACATCCGGCAGTACATCGAAATGGCACTGCAAGGCGACGACACTATCGATCTTCGACTTGCCATGTTCCACCACCAACAAGAAGTCCTGAAACAGCAGATGGTGGAATTACAGCACACCATGGAAATGGTAGACTACAAGTGCTGGTATTACGAAACTGCAAAGGAAGCGGGTACGGTCGATGCGCCGCAAAAGATGGAGCTTTCCGAAGTCCCGGAACGCTTTCGAAAAATTCGGCAGGAGCTGCGCACTGCGCCGGGGACTGCGGCAGAAATATAACAAGACTGCTTAGGCAACGGCAGTCTGCATAATCGGTGTCTATCTCGCAAGAGCAAAAGTCGGCACCCCGTTTGGCGCTTCAGCGGAAGCAAATGTCGTGGTCATCCGGTATCTTCCGTTTTTCCTTGCAACGCTTACGAAAATTTAGAATAACACTATGGACAGGGTCGAAAATCGGCATTTACCTGTTGTATGAACCGTGCTTACGCAAAGATATAAAATCATACGTTCCTGTCCTTTTGCACCGCTTACAGACGGGAAAATCCCAAATATTCAACCCTAAATTGTACAAAAAACTATCCTATCGTTTTCAGCTCAGCAGAGGGGCGAACCATCTGCGTTCTAATTGATGGCTGGATACTTTATCTGGATAGTATTTGATTCTTTCGTGATTACTTAGTTAGTATTTCTTTGCGTTGGCTTTTCCGATAACAGCAATTCCGTTGACGGTTTTACCGACGTCTGATTTTCCGTCAACAGTAAAACCAACAACGGCATCTATCAAGATAGATGGATGTTTGTTTCTTTCGGTACTTCTTTCTTTGGTTATTACTGTTCGGGATTTGCCAGATGCGGATTTGCCACACATGGATTTCCCCTGTGTGGGCCTTCCATATGTGATAGTTTCCGTTCTGACACAACGAAAAAGCAAGCCCATATGCGGATAGCTGTTGTTCCAGCCGTCCATATATGGGCTTTGATTGTAGATTTCTGATTGCACCCGCACCGCTGTTTTTCTTGTCATTCTTTATGCAAGGTTGTCACTATAGACTAATCTCGGTGATTTTTTGCCATTGAAATGCTTTATAACTTTGGTTGAATATTAGAACGTTATCAGCCGTAGCCAAAATCATGTCTGCTTTTCGGCTCCCGTCACAGATAAAAATACCGTCAGAATAATAAAACAGAATCCGCTAAGCTCCGGCAGGGAAAAGCGGGTTCCCAGAAACAGGGCGGAAAGCGCCGTGGCGGAGGCAGGTTCCAGACAGCCGATGAGGGTTGCCTTTACGGGACCGATGAGCTTGACACCCTCCAGAAAGGCAGAGAAACCGAGAGCTGTGCCAATCAAGACGATAGCGGCAATCAAAAGCCAGGCTGTTCCATCGAGATTTTCCGGGAATATCCAGGCTTTTGTGACCACAGCCAGCACCAGACCGCCGATGAGCATACCCCAGCCGGTGACAGTCAGGTTGCCCCAGGAGGCAATGATGGGCCGGGACAGAAGAGTATATGCAACTACGCCTAAGGCGGCCAGTAGACCGAGTATCAGACCTGCAGTTGAGAGACTCATGCGGGCTGGATCGCCATTGGTGGCGATGAGAAAAGTACCGGCCATAGCCAGAAGAATTGCGAGAAGCTGCTGCCCGCTCATATGTGTCCGGCTCCACACAGCCATTAAAACAGCCATCAGGATCACGTTGAGACTTTGGAGCACCGTGGCAGTGGCAGAATTGGAATACTTGATTGCTCCGAGAAACGTATACTGACACAACAGAAGACCGATTAACGCAAAAGCCAGGAGCTGCAGGACATCCCTGGCTTTTGCCCAGATCCGGAAGGTGTCTGATTTGGCCTTGGGAAGGGTAAGCAGAAGCAGGACGACGCCGGAGCAAACCATGCGGATAGCGGTCAGCCATTCCGAACTCAGATCATAGTTCATGAAAAGAGACTGGCTGCACACACCGGAGATACCCCAGCCGATGCTGCCAAGAGAAGCGTACAGAAAGCCTTTGGTTGTATTAAAACGATTCATTTGTCATATCCTCCATTGATTTATAGTGTTATTATATTGCGATTAATATTTCACTTATAGACTTGTGTTTGCATAAATTTATAAAAATATTGCGCTTTGGAAAAATGCATGTTATGCTTGGGACAGGAGGCGTACCATGAGAGAAAAAGTGATCAATCTGGATTCTCGGAAGCAGGAAATCATGAAGAATATTCCTGGCTTTCCCATATCCTGTTATTACAGCCGTTTTAGCCAGGACACCTACGATTATATTGACTGGCACTGGCATGTGGATTTTCAGTTCTGTCTGACGGTGCGTGGAACGGTTCTTTGGAGTACCGAGTCATGCCGAGATGCGGTTTCGGAGGGAAAAGCGATATTTATCAATTCCCAACGAACCCATATGGCGAAGCCACTCGGAAAAGAAGCAGCTTTCTTTTGTGTAAACTTTTCACCGGATTTTATCTGCCCGGTCCGGGAGGAAAGCCTGTATGAAAACAGTGTGCTTCCGGTGCTGCAGGGTCCGGCGTTGAACCGGAAGGTGATAGATTGTCATACGGTACGTGGCGCGGAAATTCTGGATATTCTGACGGAAATGGCGAGAACCTTTGATGCGAAAGAGGATGGTTATCAGTTCGATCTTATGGGAAATGTGTTCAAAATCTGGAAGCGGATGCGGACGCTTCTGGATGGGGAACTGACGCAGCAGGTGGACACAGTGGATATTCGATTTCAGAACATGTTGATGTATTTGCAGAAGCATTACGCTGTGGAATTCAGCCTGGATGCGGTAGCAGATTATATTGGTCTCAGCCGGAGCGAGTGCTGCCGCTATTTCAAAAAGCAGTCGGGACAGACCATTTCCGATTATCTGCTTCAGTACCGGATTCACAAAAGTATGAATCTGCTGACCGGGACAGACACGGGGATTGCAGAGGTGGCGCAGGCCTGTGGCTTTTCCAGCCAGAGTTACTATACGAAAAGATTCCGGGAGCTGACAGGAATGACGCCGAAGCAGTATCGGTTACGGCAAGGCTAATCAGCCTGAATTTCATTGCGATACGTGAAAGCAAGGGCTATAATGTAAGAAAATGCAAAAGAGGAGAGATTATGGCAGGAATTGAAAAAGCAGTCTTTATGAATATGTGCATGGTTTATGACGAACATGGACGGGTGCTGGCGCTGGATAAAGTAAGCAAAAGCTATGAGGGAACCACATTTCCGGGCGGGCATGTGGAGCCGGGCGAGACCTTTCGGGAATCGGTGATCCGGGAAATCCGGGAAGAGACCGGGCTGACCATTCAAAATCCGAGGTTGACGGGTATCTATCACTGGATGGAAGGCAATGTGCGGAATGTGGGGCTCCTTTATAAGACCAATGAATTTGAGGGCGAATTGATTTCCTCGAAGGAAGGGCGTGTGTACTGGATTTCCGGAGAGGAATTTCTGAAGAAGCCGCTGGCAGCTGGGATGGAACAGGTGTGGCAGATGATGCACGCCGATCATGCCATGGAATGCCTTCAGATTTTAACGGAAGATGGAATCCTTACAAAGATGCAATAGCAGTCAAGCGGTTTTTTCACGCATTTTTTGAAAAGGCTGCGGAAGAACAGGAATAGAGAGGATAGAATATGAAGATAACCGTTTATCTGGGGGCAAATGAAGGAAATGATCCGGCTTTAAAAACGGCTGTACAGGAGCTGGGAAGCTGGATTGGAAAAAGCGGCAATACATTGGTATATGGTGGATCCAAAACCGGCCTGATGGGCGAGCTGGCAGACAGTACGCTTGCAGCAGACGGAAGGGTAATCGGAATTGAAGCCCAGTGCTTTGTGGACGAGGACGTGCAGCATGAAGGCCTGACGGAGCTTCATGTGACGCCCACCATGGCGGAGCGGAAGGCGAAAATGATAGAACTCGGGGATGCCTTTCTCGCCGTTCCGGGCGGCACCGGAACGCTGGAGGAGATTGCGGAGGTCATGTCAAAGGTATCTTTAAAGCAGCTTGACGCGCCCTGTATTCTCTACAACCTGAACGGGTACTATGACAGCCTGAAGGCGCTGCTGGAACATATGATTGCAAAGGGACTTTCTTCCGGGAAACGGCAGCAGGGCATTTATTTTGCGGGGAATCTGTCAGAAATTCAAGAGATTCTGGGAACCACGTTTAAGCTGACGGAGAACGGGCGGAAGGTTTTATAGGGGATAGCGTTGATTTCAAGACATGAAGGGGGATTGGAATGCAGGTTATCCTGAAAGATGAAATAATCCAAAAATTAAAAGAGGTTGGTTTGAAAAGCGGAGATACCGTAATGGTTCATACTTCCCTGGGAAAGATGGGGTATGTCTGCGGCGGCGCACAGGCTGTGATTGAGGCGCTAATGGAAGTGGTTGGAGATTCCGGAACAATCATGATGCCCACACAGTCATGGAAAAATCTGGATCCGGAAACTGGCGTTCATTGGGAGGCAGATCAAAAGGACTGGCAGCTCATTCGGGACAACTGGCCGGCTTATGACAAAAATCTGACCCCGACCAATACGATGGGTGCTGTTGCGGAAATGTTCCGGCAGGTGCCCGGCAGTGTCCGGAGCGACCACCCGGCTCGGTCTGTGTGCGCGTGGGGCAGATATGCGGAATATCCGGGCAAGCATACCTATGTGGAACACAGCGCAGTGTCAGAAGAGGGGAAAAGAGTCTGGAAAGCCTACGAAACCCTGTTTGTGGATGGCAATGATTTTGAAAAAATCGGAGAGGATTATGAGAAAGCGTATGCGGTTCCTGGGGTTCAGATTGGAAATGCACTTGTCAGGCTGATGTATCAGAGAGAGCTTGTGGATTTTGCGGTGAAATGGATGGAGAAAAACAGGGCGTGAAAACGTGTATCAGTCAACTAAGGAGGAGTTATTCATGGAGGTATATAAGAAAAGCTACACCGGGTTTGTGATCTGGCTCATCGGATTCTGTGTGTTCACAGTAGGCGCGTGTTTTCTGCCAAATCTTAGCACACAGCTCACGCTGGCTGTCGTAGATAATGCGTGCACCATCGGTATCTTTATCTTGACCTTTCTGATTTATCAGACAGAGTATGTCTACTGGTACAACGGTACCAGCTACGAGGAAGCCAAAGCCGCAGGCAGTGAGCGGAGAAAGGCATTTGCCCTGGCGCATATGAAGCGGTTCGCGTATTTTGCGTTGGCGTTTCTGGTGTATACTGTGATGTCGCTTATGCTTGGAATTCCCTATGGATTTGATATAGTGATTGCCTGTGTGGGAATTTTGGTTGTGGCGCTCAGTACTCTGAAAATAAAGTTATAAAAGAGAGCATAGCTTTGGCAAGCTTTTTCCCGGAAAAGTGCAGAAACGGGAAGGGCTTAATGCAGGAAAGGATGAAACAAATGGCATCAAACTATGACAAACAGGTTGATATTGGAAAGAGTTATTTTTTGAAATACGATCAGGAAAAGTTAGCTGTGAAATTCCATCTGGAAATGGATGAACGGTATCTGTACCTGACCTATATCGGGACGCCCTGCCGCATCGAGCGGGCCACCGGTACGGTCTATGAGAAGAATGGGGAGGCATATACGGAGTGCCGTTCCTACGAGACCGTCATGACCATCTACGACATGCTCTGCCACAGTTCAGAGCCGGAGCTTCCGCCCCTCGGTGGGAAATGGACGCTGGTGGCGAATTTCGCAGCAGCAGGCGCAAGCCCCAGCGCGGATATTTTCTCACAAAAATACGCCGATTATTTTTCCGGAAAAGTGGAAGAATTAAAACAATCCTGCATCCGCCTGGGCGGTCAGATAAAGCCCAGGCTGGCAGGCGCGGACGTGACGGCAGAGATCCCCGCATTTTCATTTTTCCCGGTTTTGATTCAATTCTGGGACGCTGACGACGAATTCCCGGCACAGATCAAAATCATGTGGGACGACCAGACCATGCGGTATCTGAATTTTGAGACGACATACTATTTACAAGGCGATCTGCTGGAACGGTTAAAAATGACTGTAGCAAAATTATGAAAGACAAAAATGCGAAGAAACGAGATGGTATGATGAATAACTGCACGCCACATTCTCGTTACTTCGGAATGGGAGGGGAGAATGCAGACGAAGGAAAATAAATTTACCGGTTTTTCCGGAAACCAGTTGAAAGTATTTGCCATCCTGGCCATGGCTCTTGACCATCTGGCCTGGACCCTGTGGCCGGGCTACGATAACAAGGTCTGGTGGCTTCTGGGCATTCATCTGATTGGCCGCCTGGCGGCTCCCACCATGTGGTTTATGATTGCCGAGGGCTATCATTATACGAAAAATCTGAAAAAGTATCTGGAGAGGCTGTTCGTTTTCGCAGTCATATCCCATTTTGCTTACACCTTTTGCTTCGGGATTTCCTGGATCCCATTCCGGAGTTCCGTGCTGAATCAGACCAGCGTAATCTGGGCTCTGTTCTGCGCGGCGCTGGCGCTGTATGTGAATGATGATGAACACCGGAGCTTTGCCTTGGCGGAGTGGCAGAAGAATTTGCTGATTCTTCTGCTATGCCTGTTGGCGTTTCCGTCCGATTGGTCCTGCTTTCCGGTCTTATGCTCCCTGCATATTTACAACAACCGGGGAAATCTGAGAAAACAGGTGCTTGGGATGCTGGCTTACATCTCCATGTATGTGCTGGTATGGTGTCTCTGCATCGACGTGGTATATGGTCTGCTGCAATATGGTATCATCCTTGTGTGGCCGTTTATGTATTACTATAATGGAACCAGGGGAAACTGGAAAGGCATGAAGTGGTTTTTCTACTGGTTTTATGTGGGGCATCTGATATTGACGGGTCTGCTTCGCGTTTATCTCTATGGAAACGGTTCCACCATTATCGGATAAAAGGGGAAATAAATGAAAGAATTGCATACAGCGCCCGCGTGCATCCAAGTGCGCGGCGCAAGAGTACACAATTTGAAAAATATCGACGTGGACGTGCCTCTGAATAAAATCGTGGGAATCGCAGGTGTCTCCGGTTCAGGGAAATCCTCTCTGGCTCTGGGCGTTCTGTACGCGGAAGGCTCCAGGCGTTACCTGGAATCCCTGTCTACCTACACCAGGCGGCGTATGACAGGCGCAGCCAAGGCCCAGGTGGATGAGGTTCTGTATGTCCCTGCGGCATTGGCTCTTCATCAGCGGCCCGGCGTTCCGGGCATCCGAAGTACCTTCGGTACCGGAACAGAACTTCTGAATTCCTTAAGACTGATGTATTCGAGACTTGCAAGCCACCGCTGTCCGAATGGCCATTATGTGGCGCCAAGCCTTGCGGTAGCGGCCGGTTCTGAGCTGATTTGTCCGGAATGCGGCGAGCATTTCTATGCGCCGTCGGCGGAAGAGCTGTCCTTCAATTCCCAGGGGGCATGCCTGAAATGTGGCGGTACCGGAAGTGTTCGTACGGTAAATCTGGATACGCTGGTGCCCGATGAGTCCCTGACCATTGACGAGGGTGCGGTGGCTCCCTGGAATAGCCTCATGTGGTCCCTGATGACCGATGTGTGCCGGGAAATGGGCGTGCGTACCGATGTGCCTTTCCGGGATCTGACAGAGCGGGAAAAGGAGATCGTTTACCACGGTCCGGCGGAGAAAAAACACATTTTTTATAAAGCAAAGAAGACCAATCAGGCGGGAGAACTGGATTTTACTTATTTTAACGCAGTCTATACCGTAGAAAATGCTCTTGCGAAGGTAAAGGATGACAAGGGCATGAAGCGGGTAGAGCGTTTTCTAAAAGAAGAAATCTGTCCGGAATGCGGTGGAAGCAGACTTTCCGGACGGGCCAGAGCACCGAAGCTTCGCGGCATCGGGTTAGAGGCGGCCTGTCGGATGACCCTTGGGGAGCTGGCGGACTGGGTGGACGGTGTGCCTGCATCTCTGCCAAAAGAGATGCGTCCCATGGCCGAAAGCATCTGCGAGTCCTTCCGGAGCGCGGCAAGGCGTCTGATGGATCTGGGACTTTCTTACCTGTCACTGGATCGGGCGGCTTCGACGCTGTCTACCGGAGAGCGTCAGCGGATGCAGCTGGCCAGAGCCGTCCGGAACCGAACCACCGGCGTGCTCTACGTGCTGGACGAGCCATCTATCGGTCTGCATCCTTCCAATATCGTCGGACTGAATGCAGTGATGCAGGATCTGATCGCCGACGGTAATTCAGTCATTCTGGTGGACCATGATATCCAGATCCTTGCAGAATCCGACTGGATTATCGAGATGGGACCGGAGGCAGGCGCAGGTGGGGGACACGTGATTGCCGAGGGCAGCATCCCGGAGATTGTGGCAAATCCGGCTTCCATGATTGGTCCGTTTTTGTCAGGAAAGGCAGACAGCCGGATACGCTGCCAGGCGGCAGAAACAGACTTGTTTTCTCTGGGAAAGATTCATCTTTCCACGGCGCAGATTCATACGGTAAAACCATTGGAAACAGACATTCCCAAAGGCAGGCTGACAGTCGTAACCGGCGTATCCGGTTCAGGAAAAACTACCATGGTACTGGAAAGTCTGGTACCGGGTCTGCAGGCTGTGACAGCCGGAACCAAGCTGCCGGAGCATGTGAAAGGGATTTCAGCCGAAGGCATCTCCCATGTAAAGCTTATCGATGCCACGCCCATCGGGATCAATGTACGCTCTACCGTGGCCACCTATGCCAACGTCCATGATGAACTACGGAAGGTATTTGCCAGGACGGCAGACGCAAAAAGAGAGGGTTATAAAGCAGGCGATTTCTCCTACAATACAGGGGCGCTGCGTTGTCCAATCTGCGATGGCACCGGAGAAATCAGCCTGGATGTGCAGTTCCTTCCGGATGTGGATATCCCCTGTACTGGGTGCGGCGGATCCCGGTACAGGAAAGAGACCTGGCAGATTCGGTATGAAACGAAATCAGGAAAGCAGTATTCCTTGCCGGAGCTTATGGAAATGGATGTGCATACGGCGCTGGAGGCCACGAAAGATCTGAAGACTGTTCATCAGCGCTTGGAGGTTCTGGAAAAGCTGGGGCTGGGCTATCTGACCCTGGGCGAGGAGACGCCAAGCCTGTCCGGCGGCGAAGCCCAGCGTCTGAAGCTGGCCAGTGAGATGGGGAAAGGACAGTCTGATTCGGTCTTTGTCTTCGATGAACCCACCATCGGCCTGCATCCGCTGGACGTCCGGATTCTGTTGCAGGTCTTCCAGACCCTGGTGGACAATGGCGCTACGGTGCTGGTTATCGAACACGATCTGGATGTGATCCGGAACGCCGATTATATCATTGATATGGGGCCGGGCGGCGGTGAAGCCGGAGGATGCATTGTAGCTGCCGGTACGCCCGCGCAGGTGGCAGCCAATCCGAAAAGTGTGACCGGAAAATATATGCAGGAAAAATAAAGCCAGAAAACGGCAGACATAAGAATACAAAAGCAGGGGACAATAGCTGTGTCACAGAAAATACAGCGGATTGTCCCTTTTTCATGATTTTTCTTATAGATAACAGGAGGTTCTGCCATGCGAAAACCGAACGAGCAGCTCATTGATTCCTATGATTATCTGTCCAATGCCGCATCAGCCCAGGACTGTACGGGACTGATTCCAAGCGGGGTGAAGGATGTGGACGAGTTGGAGGCCTACAACGAGCTCTATCATTACCGCCCGCCGCAGATCAAAAAGCGACAGAAATAAGCAAAACATGTGTTCTCCATCTTTACAGGTATGCAAAATAGGTGTAACATAGAAGCCATGAAAATGAAAGTAAAGGCGGAGAATACACATGGATTATTCATTAAACACCAAATGCGTACAGGCCGGTTACACACCGGGAAACGGAGAACCGAGACAGATTCCGATTATTCAGTCTACCACTTATAAGTATGACACCAGCGAGGATATGGGAAAGCTTTTTGATCTGGAAGCGGAAGGCTATTTCTATTCCAGACTGCAGAACCCTACCAATGATTATGTGGCAGCGAAGATCACGGCCCTGGAGGGCGGTACGGCAGGTATGCTGACCTCATCCGGACAGGCGGCGAACTTTTTCGCCCTGTTTAATATCTGCGAGGCAGGCAGTCATATCGTAGCATCCTCTACCATTTACGGCGGCACCTACAATCTGATTGCCGTAACCTTGAAAAAAATGGGTGTGGACGCGACATTTGTAGATCAGGATTGCTCAGAGGAAGAATTGAATGCAGCGTTTCGGGATAACACCCGGGCTGTATTCGGAGAGTCCATTGCCAATCCGGCCCTGACAGTGCTGGATATCGAAAAATTCGCGAGGGTGGCCCATGCCCACGGCGTACCGCTCATTGTGGACAATACCTTCCCGACGCCGGTAAATCTGCGGCCTTTTGCGTGGGGCGCAGATATCGTAACTCATTCTACTACAAAATATATGGACGGCCACGGCGCGGCCCTGGGCGGAGCCATCATCGACAGCGGTAAGTTTGACTGGATGGCCCATGCAGACAAGTTTCCCGGGCTCTGCACGCCGGACGAATCCTATCATGGTATCACCTATGCGGAAAAATTCGGTAAAGAGGGCGCGTTTATCACGAAATGTACCTCCCAGCTCATGCGGGATCTGGGCTGTGTCCAGTCTCCCCAGAACGCCTTTATCCTGAATCTGGGTCTGGAGTCCCTGCATGTGCGGATGCCCCGCCATGTGGAAAACGGCCAGGCTGTAGCGGAATTTCTGGAGCAACATGAGAAGGTAGAGTTCGTCAATTATCCGACGCTGCCCTCCAACAAATATTATGAACTGGCGAAGAAATATCTGCCCAACGGCGGCTGCGGCGTGGTTTCCTTCGAACTGAAGGGCGGAAGAGAAGCGGCGGAAAAATTCATGAAGACCCTGAAGCTGGCGGCCATTGAGACCCATGTGGCGGACGCCCGCACCTGCTGCCTGAATCCGGCCACATCCACCCACAGACAGATGAACGATGAGCAGCTGGCCGCTGCCGGGGTTCCGGCCGGGCTCATCCGGATTTCCTGCGGACTGGAGGATAAGAAGGATCTGATTGCGGATATTGCCCAGGCGCTGGATGCGATTTAATGCAATAGAATTCAATTTTTGTGAAAAAATAGTCTGTATTTGCAACTGTTTCTCAGGAATGGTGCAGATACAGACTATTTTATGCAAGGGGAAAATCCTTTGGAATCCCATTCAATATCACTTATTTCTCCGGGAACATTTTCCGGAAAATCAGTCGGATAAACGGTCCGCAGTACATCAGCTGCCAGAAGAAAGCCGCCGGGAAATTCATGAAAGTGGTCTGCAGCCAGACAGCAATAAACTGAGACCCGGCGCTTTTGAACAGCAGGGTTGCAATCAGACTCATGACCGGACACATGATGCAGATAATTATGACAGAGATAGCCAGCGTGATAACGATCGGGCGATCCTGCGGCGTTACCATGCGGAAAGCGAGCTTGTGAGCCAGGTTATCAACCACAAAGAACTCCAGGATAAAAGCTATCGGCCACATGATGACCATTTCATGAAAAGCCATCAGAAAGACCTGATTGCTCATTTCTCCGATATTCAGGGAAATGTTGTAGCAGATCATGGCATAGACCATGAGGAAAGCCATCATAAGAGTGAAAATGACATTTTGAAATTTTGTTTTTGGCATAAAATTGTTCTCCTTTTCGAAAAATGGGTACAAAAAAGACACATGTGTTGTTCGTTATCAAGAGCGAAGCGCTTGTGTCGTTTCCAATTCTATACCAGTTCTGATTTGTTCTGTGAAATTGTCCGCCGCTTATTATACGGAAAAAGGGATTCAAATGTCAAGAAAAAATTATGACAAATTACTTTTACATGTTACACATTATACTTTGGAAAATAAATATGGAAGGAATAATAGAATTTACAAATTATCCATAAACTGGTAAAATAATAGCGCCGAACTGTGCCGAATGGTTGCAGTTGGCACTATTTTTAGCATTACTTTTGAGACATACAGTCCCAGATAATTTGGGCAGGATAGACAAAGGAGGGGAAGCTCATGTCAGAGGAAAGAATGAAATTCAGTGATATGTCGGCGAGCCTGAAGCTGCGTTACGTGATTTACCGGCTTCTGAGCCTGGCAGTGATCGTGGCCGGAGCCATGTTTATTGTGAAAGGCTATTACAGCAGGTTTTTCATCAGTGTAGGTGCGGTAATTCTGATTATCGGCGTCGCCATGTGGATGATGGCGTCACCGGACAGCTATAACTCGTCCACGGATATGGTACAGATGATTGCCATGGATCGTCCCCGGAAAATTGAAGAGTTTTACGAGGCCTATAAAGATGTGCCCACACCTCTGGGATCCTGCTATCTGGCAAAGTTCCTCACCATGAGACGGCCCGCATTGGCTTTTGGCCCCAGCAGCGAGGGAGATTACCTGTATTTCTGGCTGACCGGCGACGGCAATCTGGGTTATATCGGTTATTCGTTTCTGACAAGTATGATAAAAGAGAGAATCACGGAGCCCCTGCATCCGTTAAATGAGGATTTCGGAACCAATGCTGCGGCCTATATCTGTTATCATTCGGATATTATGCTGATGCAGAAGGGACTTAAGAAAAGCATGGAGCATTTCGTAAAGACGGGAGAGGTACTTCCGGTGCTGGAGTCCAGGCCTTCCACAGTTTACACCTTTACTGAGGATTTCAAGCTCATGGGACAGCGCTTTGATCTGCGGGACAAAGATGGCGAACTGATTTACCATATCGAGGGAACCATGCCCCTGAAGCAGTTTTATATCTATGATGCCCAGAATACTGAGATTTTCCGGATCGAAAAACAAATTCTCCACGCCCTTCCCACCTACGATTTCTATTACCGGGGAGAGGAGTACGGCAGACTGGAAAAGAAGTTTCAGCTGATCAGGGATACCTTTACCATGAATGTCAAAGAGGGTAAGCTGGTGCTGCGGGAGTACGCAGGTTCCCTGGGGCATAATTTCTTCGTTCTGCTGAATGACCGGATGCTGGGCAGTATCATGGAGAATCTGGAGTTCACCCTGGAAAATGTAGTCTTTGACAATTCCGTGGTTATCTGCTATGAGGAGCAGTATTTGCCTCTGCTGACCGTCATGGCCATTATGGTGGCGCGGGAGATTGCGAGAGACGACGAGAAGGAGAACGCATAGTTCTGAAACATTTCCAATAAAGGAGAATGCTATGAAAAGAAAGATACAGTTTGGTGCAGCCTTCATTTCGGCGGTGCTGCTTCTGGCCGTGACGGGCTGCGGCAGTTCAAAGGAGGAGCTGCCGCCCACGGAGGAAGGACAGGAGGCTCTTCAAAATGCCAGTGTTCTTACCATGAAAGGGGATCTGGACGATATTGTGGCGGATTCGGACATCTGGGCGGACGGACAGGCAGCCGGACACATTCAGGAGCGGGGCTTCTGGAACACCAAATACACCATCAGCACCGGCAGTGACGAACCCTGGTTTTACCTGCGCTTTGTGACCGACGAGCCCATCAACGATGTGGAAGGGGTCATCAGCGGTAACACCTACGGCTACTATGACATGAATGATAACTGTCTGGGTTACGCCCAGGAACAGATTCTGGAAACGGATACCCTGGAAAGGGACTGGTATACGGTATTCATGGACGCAGACGGCAATCCAAAAGATTATCTGGCGGATGACGATATCATGCGGATCTTTGATTACGATGGAAATGTGATTGCCACGGGCAGTTTTTCCTTTGGCGGATTCTTCCATTATGATGAGTATACCATTGAGGTGAAGGAGGAAGAAGGAAGCGAATTAAAGATGGATTTCGGAGACAAGATGTGCGCGTTCCTGAGGATCCGTTATAAGGTCAACAGTGATTATGGCGGCTAAGCCAGGGGACTGTTTTGGAAAATAGAAAGTGAAATAATAAAAACGGCTGAATGGATCTGCTGCAGGATTCGGACAGCCGTTTTTTGATATAATACAGTGAAAATAAATTTTTTTCGGATGCATGCGACCAAACCCTGTTCCCATGCATCTAATCTATGTAAAGCAAAAAAAGCGCGCAACCAGACAACCAAAGCCGGCGGGAAGGAACCTATGAAAAAAGAAGAACTGGGAGAATTAATTGTGGCATCGGAGGATGCCATGTACCATGTGGCCAAGACGCTCCTGTACAACGACGCGGACTGCGCCGACGCCATCCAGGAGGCCATCGTAAAGGCATTTTCCAAATTAGATACATTGAAAAAGGACGTTTATGCGAAAACCTGGCTTATGCGGATTCTGATCAATGAATGCTACGGCGTCATGCGGCGGGAAAAGCGCGTCGTATCCCTGGAGGAGTACCGTCAGGAGGAAAAGACGGAGGAGCAAAAGGATTACTCAGAGCTCTATGAGGCTATTTACCGGCTGCCGGATGAGATGCGGTTAAGCGTAACTCTCTACTATCTGGAGGGCTACAACGTGCGGGAGATCGCGGCTATGATGGAGACTACCGAAAGCGCCGTGAAGAACCGCCTGGCCCGGGCCAGACAGCGGTTGAAAAGGGAACTGACAGAACGGGCCGCGCAGTAAAAAGGGATGGGATACAGAGCAAAGGTTCCGCACAGACAGAAAAAACGCGCGGAATTCATAGAATATTTGTCAATAAATTTTAGTAAAAGAAAAGGACGGAGCAGGGTATGAAATTAGAAAATATGAACCGTGATTTCCCGAACATGCCGGAGAGCATGCGGCAGATGATCGAACAGGAGATAGAAAAGCAGCTGGCAAAACCGGATGTGCTTCCCGGAAATCGAAAAACCGGACGCCACATTCCGAAGAAACGGCTGGCCGTAGCTGTGGCAGCGGCCACACTGGCCCTTGGTACTACGGTATTTGCAGGGGTTCTCTATGGCCTGAAAAATAACCAGGTGGGTAAATATGCTTACGAGACGAAGCTGGAGCGTCAGGACGGCACTCAGGACAGCGCGGTGTCCGCCGCAGACGAACAGCACTATGTGAAGATACAGGCATCCTACCTGCCTGATGGCATGGTACAGACGGAAGAGGGTAAATACAACTACCGGGATGGCCGGGGCGGCGTGACCATGGGCTGCTACTACATGGACACCGGAGACACTTCCTTTGAAAAGCTCAGTTACAATGTGACGGAAAAAGAAGAACTGAAGGTGAACGGCCGCGACGGCGTCTACCTGAAAACTGCATTGGAGGCCTATAACCAGAGTCTGTACGTGACCTACCCGGAGGAGCATCTGGTACTGGAAATGCTGATAAGCTCTGATGTATCAAAAGAAGAAGCCCTGAAAATCGCTCAGGGCGTAACCGTAATGCCGACAGAGGAGACCACCGGGGACGATGTGCTGCTCTGCTACAACTGGAGCAGCTATCTGGAAGCAGAGAAAGCGAATGCCCTGGCAGAGGAAAGTACGGATTCGGTAGGAATGACCTTTTCCAAAAAGCTGCTGGAAAAAGCAGAGAGTATCGGCGCGACCATGGATATAGAAAACAACAGCCTGGAGAAGCTGCCGGGTCTGACCGCGAAGGTGACGGATGTACAGGTGGCTGATAACAAAAACATCCTGCCGGAGGGCATGCTGGACGCGGACGCAGCTACTGCCTTTGACGCAAATGGAAACCTGAAGAGCAGCACCATTTCTTATATTAAAAAAGGTGACGGTATCGATACGCTGGATCGGGTGGTGAAGACGGAAAAATCCGAAAATAAGCTGGTCTACGTGACCGTCGAATATACCAATACCGGAAGCGACACACTGACCGATATCATGTACAACGGTTCAATCCAGCTTCTGGAGTCCAAAGGCGACCAAGCAAGCGTATGGCATCGGGAACTGGAAACACCCGCTGCAGGTGATGAGTGGGACTATGTCGTCGAGGAAGGCCTGATGCTGACTGCTGAAGTCGGCGCCTACGACGTCCACGGCGGTGAGCGGGGTAATAACTACATCGACACATTGAAGTCCGGCGAGACCGTTACGGTCCATGTGGCCTTCGCGGTTCCTGCAGACAAGCTTGGCGAAATGTATCTGAACCTGGACAATACAGGGGATACCGAGAGTGCGCTGGAGAATGGCTGGATGGTGGATATCCGGAAGTAAAACAGTTATAAGTAAAGATTGGGATATGAGAGAAAAAAGATCGGAATCCGTTTTTCCGGTCTTTTTCTCTTGCATTTATCGCTCTCTGTGTTATAATAGTTCAAAAATGAACTATCCAAAAAAGAAATAAAAGGAGAATGAAATGGTTACGGAAATTGAATTTCCAAGGAAGCTCCTTCTGGCCTACAATGCCATGTGCAAGCCTTTATGCAAAAAGCTCGGTCTTCCGCAGACAGCCTTCGACATTCTGATGTTCCTGGGTAATAACCCGGAATATCGGACTGCCCGTGATATCGTGGAGGTGCGGGATATCAAGGCAAATCTGGTATCAGTCAACGTGGAGCGGCTGGTGCAGGAGGGGTATCTCAAGCGCCGAAGCGTAGCAGGGGATCGGCGAAAAACAGAGCTTCTCTGCACGGAAAAGGCGAAACCGCTCATCAAAGAGGGGCGGGCAGTACAGCTGGCTTTTGGCGAAAAGCTGTTTGCGCAGGTGGATGAAGAAACCCGTAGGGTGTTTGTGGAGACCCTGGACAGCATTGGAAAGAACGCAGAAGAAATCTTGAAGGGAGAACATTAAAATGAAAATCTTACTTACTTTTTTTGTGACATTTTTTGCCGGCATGGGAGCAGGTCTTGGAACCGGGTTTGCCGGTATGAGCGCAGCGGCGGTCATCAGCCCCATGCTGATTACATTCCTGGGAATGGAGCCCTATATGGCGGTAGGCATCGCCCTTTCCTCGGACGTGCTGGCCAGCGCCGTATCCGCTTATACCTATAAGAAAAATGGAAATCTGGATGTGAAAAACGGTCTGATTATGATGGTCAGTGTGCTGGTATTTACGGTGGTGGGAAGCTGGGTATCCAGTCTGGTGCCGTCCACGACCATGGGAACCTTTTCTGTCTTTATGACATTCCTGCTGGGCATCAAATTCATCGTGCGGCCGGTTATGACCACGAAGGAGGCCATGCAGGGCGTATCTGCGAAGAAGCGGGCGATTCAGTCCGTGGTCTGTGGTATCCTTATCGGCTTTATCTGCGGCTTCGTGGGCGCAGGCGGCGGTATGATGATGCTTCTTATCCTGACCTCGGTGCTGGGCTACGAGCTGAAGACAGCGGTGGGAACCAGTGTGTTTATCATGGCCTTCACAGCATTTACCGGAGCGGTATCTCATTTCGCCATCGGTGGCACGCCGGACTGGACGGTCTGGATTCTCTGCGTGATCTTTACCCTGCTCTGGGCGCGAATCGCGGCGGTGTTTGCCAATAAAGCGACCCCGAAGACCCTGAACCGGGTGACGGGTGTGATTCTGGTGATTCTCGGAATCGTGGTTATGGCATTTTCCATGTTTGCGTAAAAAAGAGAGTGAATTCGGTACAAAAAAGTCCTCGGAGCAGCTTCGGGGACTTTTTTTGTGCTCTTTAGTGTATTTGTAAAATGAATTTACTTTTATCTTGACAAATAGTAAGAGCAATGTATTATATAAATAGAGATAAAGTAAAACTGTTTTATGAATACAGATAGAGAAAAGATATTTACTTGGGAGGCAGCTTTTATGCCGAAAACAGGAGTCAACAACACAAGACTGAAGCAGCAAAACCGGGGGCTGATTCTCCAGCTTATCGCCACGGGGGAATGCAGTTCGCGCATCGAGCTGGCGCAGCAAACCGGGTTGTCAAAAATGACAGTGACCTATATCGTCAATGAGTTTCTGGAGCAGGGAGTTCTGGAAGAACGGGAAAAAATGCAGGTGGATGGAAAGGGACGTAATCCGATTCAGCTTTGTATTTCCCACAGGGCGCCGAAGCTGATTGGTGTGCATATTCATCGGGAACGATGCAGTGTTTTTCTCTGTGATATGCATTTGCAGGTTCTGAAAAAACTGGAATACCAGATGAACGAAAACGTGGCGGAAGAGTTTTTCCCTCATATATTTCGGTCGATTGATGAGATATTGGATACATTTCCGGAGGAAAAGATTTTCGGGATTGGAATTGGCTCCATGGGACCGGTGGATACGCTTTATGGAGAAATTCTGACGCCCATCGATTTTTATGGACTTCATGATTTGGAAGTGAAACGAAAAATTCAGACGCGATATCATCTGCCGACATATTTTGACGGAGAATGTAATTGTGCCGCGATTGCGGAAAAGTATTACGGCAGTGGCAGCGACTGCGATGATTTCCTTTATGTGGGTCTGGGAAATGGCGTGGGCGTGGGAGTAATCGTAAATGGAGAGTTGTACAAAAACGGGACCGGTATGATTTGTGAACTGGGCCATACCAGCATTGACTGGAATGGGATTCCCTGCGACTGCGGAAACAGAGGCTGTCTGGAAAAATATATATCGAGTGATATCATAGAGAGAAGGCTTATGGAAGCTACGGGCGATGGGAAACCCTTTGCAGCCTTCTGCAGTGAGATGGAGGACGCGCTTGTAAAAAAAGAAAAGGGAATGGAATGGACAGAGCGGGAAAAAAAGATGGATGTCATCTTTTCGGATATGACAGAAAAGCTTGCATGTGGTCTTATCAGTTTTTGCAACAGTTTCAATCCGCAGAGGGTCATCATAGGACATGAGGGGTGGTGGATTCCGGATTATTATCTGCTGCAGGCAGAAGAGATTCTGAACTGTCGTCAGATATTTCGAAAATATCGTAAGATTCCGATTGTAAAGGCATTTTTCGGAACGGAATCTACAAGGATTGGCTGTACCGGCGCGTTGCTGACGGCAATTTTTAACGGAGAGTTAATTTGAATTTTTTATATAAGAGGAGGATTTTAACATGAGAAAAATCAAATGGGGCGTTATGAGACGAGATTTGTCAAGGGTATTTTTTCATAAAAGAACGCCCTATGCAAAATCTGAACCGAACAGTAAAAGCGGACAATAGGCAAACGCCCCTATGTAGGAAAACAAACTACATAGGGGGTGTTAGAAGAAAAATGCAAGGTTCATCTTTGCCTTAATGCGATTGATTCACCCGATTTTGCTCCAGCTCGGCTCTGAGAATGATACCGAGGGTAAGGCAAAAGTCAGGGTCTTTCAAGTTGCAGCCGAGCATTTGTGTGATATGAGCGAGGCGGTCTAAGAGCGTCGAACGGTGCAGATAGAGCGCTGCCGCCGTTTTGGTAACGGAAAGATTGTTGTCAAGGTAGACGCGCAGCGTCTCCAGATACGAGACCTGCGAGCCCTCGTCGTGCGCCTTAAGCTTTTTCAGGCCGTCCGGGTAATAGACCCACGAGGGCCGGCCAGCCAACGCACCGGACAGGAGCTGGGGCAGCAGATAGTCCTGAAAATAGAATACAACGCTGCTCTCGTCCCGCGAAAGCCCGTTTTGCAGTGCGCTGGACGCCTGAAACCACGCCTGATTCGTCTCATACAAATTGGAAAACACGCTGGAAACACCACAGACCAGTCCCAGCCTGTCCAGCAGCGGCAAGAGCTGCGCCGTTGTTTCCCTTTCTGCCTGTTCAGCGGGCAAAAATGCAACGACAGCACGTTCATATTCAAACGCCATTGCGCCGGGATGCCGTTCCTCCAGAGCGGCGGAAAGATAAGCGCCGGGCAGGAAAGTTGCGCCGGCCTTCGGCTGGAGCCGGACACAGACCCAGTCCGTCTTCCCATTTTCCTGGCTGAGCGCCCGCCGCAGCTCAAAATCGACCGGCTGCCCGGCAATGACGCTGCGCAGCGCACGGCGGACGGCGGAACGGGTACTTGCCAGGACAGGATTCTGCTGGATGGCCTGCCGCAGGAGCTTGGCAAAGAAGACAGCAAGCGACCGATCAGACTCCCGCAGCGGCCGGAACGCCTCAAACACCGTAAGACAGCCGAGGTATTCCTCCTGATCGAACACATTGACCGACAACGTTCGCGTATTTTGCAGTTCCAGCAGGAGCGGCTCGTGCACATGGGTAGAAAGATCATGCAGGGACAAAAATGTCGCCATTTTCTCTGCGTCGAAGGTTTCGGTGTCTAATCGGATGCCGAGATCCTTTTGAAAATATTCCTCATCCGTAACCGCTAGGTAACGGAAGTCTGAGCCAATGAGCAGCACTGGATTTTCAAAGACGCCCCGGCTAGCCGTCAGCATTTGCGGCAGACCCGCTCCATGGCGGAGGATGTGCCATAGTTGTTCTTCCCATGCTTCATACCGATCAAAAATGTGCTGCACTAGATTAAACACGCGGAAAATATCCGTGTCGGCTTCGATGACGATCACGCTGCACCGGTTATAAAATGTCGTCAGATTCCAGTGCTGCCCGAGGCAGACGAGGCACACATTCTCGTTCAGCGACGGATGCACGGGCAGATGATCGGCGGAACAGACGTAGACGCGGTTTTTCTCAAAGGTCTGTGATTGGTCGAGATAAAATTCCGGCCGGATCAGCTTTAATTCCTGGCTGCCAGCACCGTGCATCTCGACGGCTTTCAGTTCCTCCTTCAACTTCCAATAGAGAATATCCGCGCACAGCTTCATAAGCAGTCCCTCATTTCAAATTTTTGTTCATTTTATTATATTTCGACTGCTCCTGACTGTCAATGCATAACCGTACAATTTAAATGGTTATGCATGTGAATTCGCGTTAAAATTGCTGTTTTGCACAAAAATCACACCTGCAAATTGTATGACTTTCCAGTATACAAAGTGAACGATTGCAAGCTGCAAAAAACAAACTTTTTGTAGGATTTTCGCTGTGTGTCCAGCGGCTTATAATAGATGTATCGTAAAAACAAAATAGGAGGAATACCATGCTGAAAGAAAAACTGGATTCCAGGAAATGCTTCGCGACCGCGTGGGGCAAGCTCATCACAGAGGAGGAAGCCTACCGGCAGCTGAACCGCCAGATCGCCGCCATGACCGCCAACCTTTTCCAGGTCATGCGGATTTTCGAGCCAAGCTGGGAAAAACGCACAGAAGCCATCTGCGACATCGCCAACATGATGAATATGGCCGTCGCGGGAACCCCGGAGGAACAGAAGAACTATGTCAACGCTTCGCTCTATGAAGCCTTCAACATCCCGGAGTTGTGCGAAAAGTCGAGCTGGCTCGGCGGCATCACCGGCGACTCCGGCGATGAGTGGGAGAACATGGCGGGCCGCGTCGTGCAGTTCACGCGCAACCGTGTGGAAAAGGAGCTCGACACCTGTCCGTGGGACATCGTCGGCAGTGAGCTCTGCAACATGACGACCAGTATGTTCACGGCGAACTTCGACCTCGCGTCCTCCAAGGGCACGGAGAACGAGGTCGCGCTCAACATGTGTCAGGCCCGAGGCTGCGGCAACAAGCACTGCCGCGTCGTCGCGGAGCGCCGCGACGTGTACGGCCTTCCCAAGCAGGGATGGCTCGACCACATGCAGCAGCCCGTCGACCCCATCCACGACACCCCGCGCGAGCGTATGGTCAAGGAAGGCCAGTGCCTGCGCAACGGGCAGTACACGCAGAACTTTGGCGAGGAAACGTCGCTCGAAAAAGCGTACCACTGGGTCGCGCAGATGGGCTGGGTCTGGTCCATCCAGTTCCCGATGATGGCCATCAAGGACATGGCCCCCGATGAAGACGAGTTCCTGCGCGTGTTCCGTATCGTCTTTGCGACTGCCGGCAAGAACCAGTTCATCGATCCGTTCGCCAAAGAGGGCCTGCGCAGCTACCTCGGCGTGCCACACGAGATGGACGAGAACGACGGCCGGATCCTCGGCGGATATATCCGCTATATGCTCGACGTGCAGCAGGTGCCGTATGAGATGGTGCGCTGGACGAAGGACGAGACATGGATCAAGGTCAAATCAGAGGACTTCACTGCACGCTATGAGATGGCGCCGCTCGACGAGCTGGTCGACGCCTACGAAGCGCAGTGGAACGGCGCGGCAAAGACGCTCGTCAGTCCGGAATGGTCCTGCGTCATTGAGGACCGTGACGAGGAAGATATGCTCATCAAGGTTATCCGCAAGGAAGACCTGCGGATGCTGTAAGGAGGTGCGGGAATATGCTGTTTAAGGAAGACAAAGTTGCGCGCGCCGATGCCGAAGCCATCCGCAAAGGGGTCGGCTTCTACCGCTGGACGCACGATCTGGTGGAGATCACCGGCAAGGACGCACTGGAAGTCCTGCAAAAAATTTATATCAGCGACATTTCTAAGGTCGCCGTCGGGCGCTCGAAATACACCGCCTCGCTGGACGAAAACGGCGAGATCATCGACGACGTGATCGTTATGCACATGGCGGACGGCCTGTATTGGGTCTCCGACCTCTACGGCCCGCGCCTGCTGCCGTGGATCGAGCAGCACAAGGGAGAGGCTGATATTCACGCGAAGATCATCACCTACGACTGGGATATGTACGCCGTGCAGGGCCCGGACAGCCTCAAGGCGATGAACGCCATGCTGGACGCGCCGGTCGACGACCTGAAGCGCTTCGGCATCTGTGAGCGGAAGCTCGGCGATATCCCCGTTTATATCCACCGCTCCGGCTTCACCGGCGAAAACGGATATGAGATCTACTCCGCATTCGACAAGAGCGCGGAAGTTCACGACTTGGCGCTGAAGGCAGTCGCGTCCGGCGGCGGCCGCGAGCTGCAGACGCTCGAGGTCTACGTCCGTTCCATCCCGATGGAAAAGGGCTTTGCACTGAAGCAGGACTTCAAGCATTTAAGCCCGTATGAGTGCGGTCTCGACTGGGCGGTCGCCGCCGACAAGGACTTTATCGGCAAAGAAGCGGCGCTGGCACGGAAAGAGCACCCGAAATACCGTATGGTCGGTCTGGAATTTTCCCGCGAATCGACGGAGGATATCTCCATTTGGGAGCGTGTGTACTGGTACGGCGTCGAGGTCGGCCGCTGCGCGCAGACCATCTACGGCTATACCGTGAACAAGAACATTGGCTTCGCCACCGTCTGCGCGGACGTGCCCGACGGCGCGGAGCTGACCGTCGGCTGCAACGATTCGCCCACTGTTGTTGTAAACAAGGTTTTCTGCTGAGGAGGACATTATGGGAAGATTAGATGGTAAAGTCTGCATCGTGACCGGCGCTTCCGCCGGGATCGGGCGCGCCACGGCGGAGCTGTTCTGCCGCGAGGGCGCGAAGGTCGTGGCGGTCGCCCGCCGCGAAGAACGCCTGAAGGAGTTGGCCGAGGAATGCAAGGATGCTCCCGGTGAAATGACGTGGTACGCGGGCGACGGCGGCGACCCGGCGGTAGCCGTGGGCATGGTGAAAAAGGCAGTCGAGACGTTTGGACGGCTGGACGTTGCCGTCAACTGCGCGGGCGTGATGGACGACAATACCGCCATTGCCGATATGTCGGATGAAATGCTGGAAAAGACGTTCCGCATCAACACGTTCGGCCTGATGTACGGCCTGCGCGAGGAATGCAAACAGTATCTGGCACAGGGCGACGGCGGTGTAATCGTCAACATCTGCTCCGTCGGCGCAACGCACCAGACCGCGGGCGCGGCCTACTGCGCGAGCAAGGGCGCGGTGCTGGCGGCGACGAAGAACACGGCGTTCATGTACATGGAGGAGGGCATCCGCTGCAACGCGCTCTCGCCCGGCGGCGTCGTGACCGATATTCCGCTGGTCATGCCGCCCGCCGACGAGTTCGGCTTCGGCAGGACCAGCAAGCTGCTGGAGTTCTCCGGCGAGCTGGCCATGCCGGAGGACTTGGCAGATGCGATTTTATTCCTTGCCAGCGACCAGTCCCGCTATGTGAACGGCGAAGAACTCAAATGCGACGGCGGCTGGACGTGCTTCTGAAAGAATACAAACGAAAACACAGCACAGGCGGCCTATACAGAGCCGCCTGTGCCGTATCCAAATCAGGGAGGTCACACATGAAGAAAACAATTACGGTCGTGACAGGCGGTCACGGCGGCATGGGAAAAGGCGATCTGTAAGGAACTCGGAAAAACGTCCGTGATCGTGCTGGCGGGGCGCAACCTCGCAAAGATGGAAGCGGCAAAAGTGGAGCTGGACGAGCTTGGCGTGGAGAGGCACCTTTGCAAAACGGACATCGCGGATCGCGCGCAGGTGCAGGCGTTGGCGGAGTTCGCCGCTTCCCTCGGTGACGTGACGCAGGTCATCCATACCTCCGGCGTCTCGCCGAGCGACACGGCGACGGAAAATATTATCCGTATCAATGCGGCCGGTACGGTCAATATGGTCGAGGCATTCTATCTGGTGCTGGCCGACGGCGGTCAGAACGCCGGGGTTTTTGTCCCGCAGATTTGACAGGCACATAAAACGGGCGGCGCTCCAATCGGAGTGCCGCCCATTTTGAAGGGATGAACCGGGCAAAATCAGTTGGGTGCGGCGTCCAGCGCATCTGTTTCCCAGACGCTGCTCATGCCGTAGTCAAAATAAATGATCTGACCACTCATATAAGAGAAGATCTGACTGCCGATGGCGACCAGAGGATAGCCCATTTCCTCCGCGGTTGCCCAGCGACCGTTCCAGCTGTCCAGAAAAATCGCCTCAATGACGGCCTTTCCCTCGGCTGCGTCGCCGTTTGGCGAGGTGTTCCGGTTAAACTCATCGGTCAGTCCCGTGATCGTATTGCCGGGATTGATGGCATTCAGGCGAATTTTGCGGTCGATGTATTCCGGCGCGTGGACTTTCATTTTGACATACGTGCACAGGCACTGCTTGGAGAAGACATAGCCGTTCTGAATGACATCAGGGTGCGCGGCATACCAGTCGAGCGCAGCCTCATAGCTCGGGGCATTTACGACTGCTGCGCAGTCTGCAAAGGCATCCTGCCAGCCAAAGCCGCCGGTCGAGGCGATGATATTGACAGAGCCGTTCTCCGCAATTTTTGGCAGCGTCTTTTCTAGCAGATATTTGTGACTGAGGAAATTGACCTTCTGCACCTCCAGCGCATTGGAGGCATCCGCTTTCAGCGCGATACCGTGGCAGAGGAACATGGCATCGATCGTTTCCGGCAGCGCATCTGCAAGCGCATCCAGATCCGCCTTGACGCCGAAGTCGGCGTACAGCTCGCCTGCGACTGGAAAATCCAGCTTACTGTGCCGCCCGTTGCGGCGGCAGATCGTATAAACGTTTGCCCCGAGCTCCTGCAGCAGCCGTGCCGCAGCCAGTCCCATGCCGGAGTATGCTCCGGAAACGACAACCGTTTTTCCCTCATATCCAAACAGTTTTTTCAGATCCATATTGTTTTCCTTTCATGCAGCATACAAAAAGGAGCCTGTGGTCAGGCTCCTTTTTTGGCTTCGGTAATTACTCGATCGCCTGAAGCTCCTTGTCCAGCTCCTCCAGATGGGGCTGCAGGAACGCCGACTGCGGGAAGCTGGCGAGTTTGCGCAGCGTCAGACCGCCGACGAGCTTCATCTGCGGGTTCTTGGAAGCATCAGGGCTGTACTTGTCCAGAACAGCTGCTGCCGCCGGATTCTTCAGAATGTCCTTTACCTTGCTGTCGAGAGAAAATGCCATAATGAGTACCTCCTTTTTCTTATTCATTGATAATATTATACAAAATATTTCAGAAAACAGCATCCCGCAAAGTGCAGGATTTACAGATATGCCGTCCCGACAATTTGACGGGTGTCTACAACGAATCACCATCAGCGTTGATTTGACATTCATGGTCAGGTTCGCAAACATATCCCCACATAGGCTTCTGTGCGTTATCGTCGCACCATCTTGTGTAGGCTTCATAGATCGCCTTCGAGCTGGCTTCGCTGTCAGCCTTGAAACGGATGTAGCCCTCAGATTGCAGAAACTCGATCACATTGTTGCTGCTACGTTTGACCGTCTCCATGTTCTCTCTGGCCTTACCTGAAATGCTGAACCGATAGTTGTTCCCAATCAGCCGGTGCAGCCCCGCCAGACACCATATGAAAACGCGCTGGAAGAAAACCGCTGATTTCCGTGTTGGGTCGGGGATGTGGATACCGAGGTCAAGGCTGTCGGCAACACCCCGGAGATCGGCGAGAACGGGAACTGGTTTATCGACGGCGAGGATACGGGCTATCCGGCCGTGGCCAGGGACGGTGTCACGCCGACTGTCGGTGAGAACGGCAATGGTGGCTGGGTGACCTGGACACCGGGGTTCCCGCCAAGGGCCAGGACGGCGAAAAGGGAGAAGACGGCAAGGACGGCACGGTTGCTGCCGGAATCGACGGCGCGCAGATCAATGAGGAGGGCGACCTGATCCTCACTCTGGCCGATGGTACCACCATCAATGCCGGACGTGTCCGGGACGATCAGGACAATTCCGAGCCGGAAAATACAGAAAGCACGCCGCCTGCCATCGGTGCAAGTACGGTCGTGGCCATCTGTCTGGCAGGTGCTTCTCTGCTGGGGATCGGGATCACGCTTACGATCCTCCTGATCCGGAAGCGCGGGCGTTAAGAAAATAAAACAGTAACATTCGGGGCGTTGCAGACGAACTGCAACGCCCCGCTTCTTTTATGCACTCATCCATTTTCCCTTCCAGGTATACAGAATCATCAGCACCATACCCAGCGCCCAGGAAAACGGGTACAGGATGTAGACGCCTTCGATCCCATGGAAGCCAGGCAGAATAAGCCGGATCCAGAGGATACGGAACAGACAGAGGGACAGAAGCAGAACCACCATGGGCGGCACCGTTTTGCCGGTTCCACGGACGGTACCCGCCAGCGCGTGAAGAATGGCAAGCAGCCAATAAAAGGGGCAGAAATACCGCATGGCGATTTGCCCGAAGTCGATGACCGTGGAATCCTTGGTGAAAAGGCTGAGAGCCGGGCGCGAGAAGAACAACAGCAGCGCGCCGGTAACGACCGTGTATACAATACACATGCCAAGGGTCACCCACATGCCCTTTTTTACGCGCTTCAGATTTCCGGCGCCGTAATTCTGCCCCACGAAGGTTGTGATCGCCATACTAAAGCTCAAAACCGGAAGGATATTGAAGCCGTCGATCTTTAAGTAAGCGCCGAAACCGGCCATCGCAGCCGTTCCGTATCCGTTGACGGCAGCCTGTACCAGAATATTGGACAGAGAAATGACCATATTCTGGATACCCGTGGGAAGACCCACCCGCAAAATCTGTAAAGCCATGAAGCCATTCAGGCGAAGTTCCGGAATATGTACCTGATAATCCGCCGGAACGCGAAGCAGGAACAGAAAAGCCAGAATACAGGACGCCGCCTGGCTCATATCCGTAGCGATAGCCGCGCCTGCCACGCCCATTTTCAAAACCGCAATCAGAAGTACATCCATGAAAATGTTCGTGAAAGCCGCGGCAGCCAGATAGAGGAGCGAACGCCTGGAATTGCCGGCGGCGTTCAGAATACCGGCCATCATATTGTAAAGAACATTAAAAACCATGCCGCCGGAATAAATCCGCAGATAAAGCACGGCGTCCTCCAGCACCTCCTCCGGCGTATTCATCCAGATCAGAAGCGGTCTGGTGAATCGAAGCCCGCCGATGGTCAGAAGCGCTCCTAGGATCAGGGCCACTGTGACAGCTGTATGAACGGCAGTCCGCACATGCTCCGAATCCCGCGCCCCAAGATATTGAGAAATGATAATGCCCGCGCCCACAGAGGCTCCCTGGCTGAACGCAATCAAAAGATAGATCAGCGACGCTCCCGCGCCAACCGCGGCCAGCGCATTGCTTCCCACACAGTTTCCCACGATAATCGAGTCCACCGCATTGTAAGTTTGCTGTAGCAGATTACCCAGAATCAGCGGAATGGAAAATAAGAATATATTTTTAAGAATACTGCCTTCGGTCATCAGCATCCCGTGCTGCCCGGAGGATTTTTTCTCTATGGTTTCAGACATGATAAAGCCCCTCTCTTTTGTAAAACAGATACCTATGTCAGTATAGGCTTATCCGGTTGGAAAAGCAAGGATAAGAATAGAAATCCGCCTTGGATTGTGGAAGCTGCTTAATGGAAGCGGCACAAAAATGGTGGAATGTACAGAAAACAATTAAGAAAAGCGAAATATAATTGACAATTTCAGATGGGTCAAGTATCATGAAATTACAAATACAGAGGGTAAAAATAAGATATGGATGACAAGGAGTTGTCTGATTATCGGGAGGAAAGTAAGATGGAATTTACAGTTTTTCTTTACAGAATATTAGTCGTTGCAGTGTGCGTATTTTTTGTATTAGGCGTTGTGTTTTATTTCAAGGGAAGAAAAACAAAAAGCTATAAAAAGAGTCTGACCTGTTTTGGCATCTATATTGTGACGAATGTGGTTCGGCTTATTTTGGAAAATCATATGTAAATGGTAAAAGTTATCCAAGGAAATATCTAATTTGACGGAGAGAAAGAGCCTATGTGGAATATACTGACTCAAAAAGAGCTGCTGCTCACCCTTGACATGAACCGTCAGGCAGAGGTTCGGGAGACGCTTTCCCTTCATGGAATTGATTATCGAATCCACACAAGAAATCTTCAGGGTTCAGGCCCTTTAGGTGGAGAAGCCCGAAAAACCGGAAGCTTTGGCGTCGACCAGAGCTGTACTTACGAATATAAAATTTATGTACAGAAAAATGAGTATGAGAGGGCGAAGCGACTGGTTTTGTTGTAATTAAAAATACTATCCGTGTCTGGAGCTCTATATCGTGCTGAATCTGATCCAGATTATCTGGAATATTTTAACCAAATGAAATAAAGGAGAAATTTGCTTATGCTGAAAGACGAAATCAGAACCGGAAATTTTATCACGATTCTTTATACTTTCATGTCTGCGCTGTGGACGCTTTTATCCATCTCCAAAGGCGTCTGGATTGACGCCGGAATCGGTACCTGCATGACGGTTTTCGGCCTTGCAGGGATCCTGTTTTGTAAAGATAAGCGGAATTGGCTGATGGATACGGTTGTAGTACTTGGAATTGTCGCTCTTATTGTGAGATATTTTGTTCTCTAAATAACAGATTTTTAAGCTTCAAAATGTTTTATGGATGGAGGGGATATTTATGAAGAAAAAAGAAAGTTGGATTATTGTAACGAATAAGAAAACTTACCTGCTTCTGGCCATCGCAGCCTGCATCATTCTATATCTTATCAAAGCCGCGATCAGTACTTTCTCTCTGAAAACCATGCTGGTGGCAGATTTTCTGGGTGAACTGATGGTGTGCGTTTTGATTGCGCTTATCTGCATTTACCTGTTCGTCCGGTTTAACACCTATTCCCACCTGTACAATCCGGATCATCCGAAGCCGGGAGATAAAGTATGACAGATAGGATACCCTGCCGAATAGCATTCAAAGCGGAACGTGCATATCCGAAGGATATGGAAAAATAAAGATGTTACTGAATGGTTTTGGAAATTAAAATACATATCAGATTTCAGTTGACAAAATGGTTTAAAAAGTATAGACTAAAATCAAAGGTTTATACTTTTTAAACCATTTCTCATTTACAGAAAGGAGGCGTCCCATGGAAGACCTGATCTATATCATGACCGAGGCCGAGCAGGAGCTGGCGCAGCTTATCTGGGAGCATGAGCCGCTGCGGAGCGGGGAACTGGTGCGGCTGGCAGCGGAGCATTTGAACTGGAAGAAGTCGACCACCTATACGGTGCTTCGGAAGATCTGTGAAAATGGCATTTTCCAGAATGAGCAGTCAGTGGTCACATCCCGGATGAGTCAGGAGGAATACGCCAGACGGAAGGGCGAACGATACCTGGAGGAGAATTATGAGGGGTCTCTGCCGAATTTTGTAGCGGCCTTTTTGAAGCGGAAAAAGCTGAGTAAGAAAGAAATTGACGAATTGGCAGAACTGATTGAAGAGTACGGGGAGGATTGAGGATGGAAAAGGTATTTGGCGCGGTTTTACATCTGAGTCTGATTGGCAGTTATACCGTGCTGTTGGTGGTTCTTCTGCGGTTCCTGATGCTGAAGGTGCTGCATTGTTCCAGAAAACTGGCCTACGGGCTCTGGCTGCTGGTGTTCCTGAATTTTTGTGTGCCGACAGGGCTGCAAAGTCCTTTCAGTCTGATTCCTTCCAGGGTGGAAACCACCGCTCAGAATCTGGAGAATCGAAGCAATGAGCTGTCCGGTACGATCCATCAGCTGTCCGGTACAGGGCTGAAATCCGGAATGGAAGCACAGTTCCCGGAAGAACTTCAGGAAACACAGCAAAACAATCTGACAGGCACCGAGACAGGGATTTCCGGTCAAAGCAAGAGCACCTGGAATTGGAGTCTGATGTTCCGCATAGTATGGCTGTCCGGAATCGTATTGCTGCTAATCCAGCAGACTGTTTCTACCATAAAATTAAAGGCACTTTTAAGCAAAAACCGATGTGTCAGAAGCGCTCCGAAACAGCGAATCCGGGAATACGAAAAGCTCCCGGCTCCTTTCGTATGGGGTGTCCTGAGGCCAGTTATCTGTCTTCCTGCGAACCTGGAGGAGACGGAAAAGCATTACATTCTGGCCCATGAGGACTATCACAGAAAGCGCCTGGATACCCTTTGGAAGCTTCTGTTTTTACTGATCCGGACGCTTCACTGGTTCAATCCCTGCGTCTGGCTGGCCTATGTGCTTTTCTGCCGGGATATGGAGATATCCTGCGACGAGGCAGTGCTCCAGAACAGTGCTCGGGATATTCGGAAGGATTACGCTGCCAGTCTTTTAAAGTACGCTGCGAAGCAGAATGGATATGCGGTCAGCTCCCTGACCTTCGGGGAACCTTCCCTGAAAAGCCGGATTCAAAACGTGTTGCATTATCGGAAAAAGACCGTTGGAATCACTCTGATCGGAGTTATCATTCTGGTGGCGGCAGCCCTCGGTCTGCTTTTACGACCGACGACACCAACGACAGAATCCGATACGGAATCTGGAACCTCTGCGGAAACAGGAAAAACAGGTAGCGAAACGACAGCAGATCATACGATTCTCGGCAATGGCAGTGAGCTCATCGCGGTAGACGGCGAGCTCTATACCATGGATAGAACAAAACTCTATTCCGACGGCGCGTATCTGTATTACGATTCCTGGAACGAGACAGGCGGCGTCTCCCGCATCTGGCGGCAGCCCTTTACCGCTGCAAATATGGAAATGGTTGCGGAGGGAGAACTTCTGGGCAGCACCGCGGACGGCAGCAGTCTTTACTACGATCCTGGCGATCACAGTGTCTGGGAATACAATACCGCTTCCGGCGATACGGCGCTTCTTAACCCGGGCAATCAGAATCCCATTACAAGCCTGTATGTGGATGAAAATGTGGTCCTCACAGCGGCTGGTCATTACGAGGGCAGCGCCGGATATTTCTACGGCAACTTTTACTCCTACAATCGGAAAACCGGGGAGACAACGGAGGCTTATCTGACCGACGCGCCCACCTTTGTAGTGTTGAATGATACCGTATATTATCAGAAATATTTTAACAGTCCGGACGGGGAAGACGTTCCCTACGGCATCTACCAGACGGATCTGGAATTTCAGAACGAGACCCGGACGGCACTGGATATGACCTTGCTGGGGGCAAATGAAGAGACAGGAGATCTGCTGGCAGCCGTCGAACCGGATTACTTAAGCTCTATCGAACCCGCCTATACCCAGACGGATCTGGACGCCATTTCCGTAGCCAACAGCCGGGGCTGGAATCAGGTGCTGGTGGACGCCGGAGCCGTATTTGGATACACAGACAGCGTGAATCAAACACAGCTGTTCAACCTGGATGGCTTCCAATACACCGATTATGCGGACGCAGAGGTTACTTCAGTGCAGTATCAGGATGTCAGCGTCCTGGGCGATATGCTCTTTGTGCGGATGCAGCTTTTGGGGCATTTTGCAAAGGACGGTGCAGGCTTCCAGGAGTCCGTTCTGCGTGAAGTGTGGCTGAAGGTCCGCATGGATGGAAAAGGCGCGAAGCTGGTGGACTCGACGATCTATTTTCCGAATGGCGATACGGTAAATAATAGCGTGACAGCGGAACACGCAAACACCGCAAATACCGATTCGATGAATGAGATTACGAACATCGAACCAGCAAAAAACAAAAATTAGTTTATCGATCAGGAAGGCAGGCTCTGTCTTCCTGATTTTCAATTGAAAAAGAAATATCGCCGGGTTATAATAAAAAACAATACAAAACAAAGGAGAATCACCCATGCACACCCTCTACTTTGTCCGTCACGGACAGACCATTTGGAATGTGGAAAATAAAATCTGCGGGGCCACGGATATCGCGTTGACGGATCTGGGCCATCAGCAGGCCATCGAGACCGGAAAGAAGATTCTGAAGGAAGGCATTCAGGCGGATGAAATTCTGCATTCGCCGCTTGTCCGCGCAGCGGAGACAGCCAGGCACATCTCGGAGGTGACCGGAATCCCGGCCCGGATGGAACCCCGGCTGATCGAGCAGAATTTTGGAAAATGGGAGTCCACGCCCCGGGACGGCGCGGATTTCCGGAAGGCCAAGGAACAGTTTTTAAGCCGCTTCGAGGGTGGCGAATCCATGCTCCAGGTAGCCCAGCGGATTTACAACTTGCTGGACGATCTGAAGGCTGAGAAGGATAAGACTTATATCCTGGTGGCCCATAACGGCATTGCCCGGGTGGTGCAGTCTTATTTCTATGAAATGACCAATGAGGAATACGCCGCCTTTGGCGTCAAAAACTGCGCGTTCATGCGGTATGAATTCGAGGAGTAAGCCATGCAGATCTATGTACAGCAGAAAGCTTTGGGAAAGAAAAAGCCTCTGGCGAAGCTTCCGGTGGAGCTTCCCGATTTCGCAAAGCTGGAAACCGCAGCCGATTTTCTGCGGGAAATCGTGCTTCTGGAGGTTCAGAAATACAACGAAAAAAAGCCGGGCGAATCTATGCTTCCGTATCTGACCGAGGCGGAAATCAGCGCCTAGGCAGAGGCCGGAAAAGTGGGCTTCGAAACCATTTACAATGTGACCTTTATCGGAAACCATGCAAAGATTCACGGCAAGCTGGCCGATTACTCGGTGTATCTGGGTTCCGGCGTGGTACATGCGGAGGATTCTAAATTGAAGGATCCGTCTATTTTAAGCCAGCTTGGCAGATAGGAGGAAACGTATGCGTATATTGGTAGCCGAAGACGAACGGGATCTGAACCGGATTCTGGTTGAAAAACTGACGAGAAGCGGCTATACTGTGGATACCTGTTACGATGGAGCAGAGGCCATTCATGTTTTAGCGTATACGGAATATGACGCAGTAATCCTGGACATTATGATGCCAAAAGCCGATGGCTATGAGGTGCTTCGCAGTCTCCGAAATCAGGGAAAGGCAACTCCGGTGCTGTTCCTGACGGCAAAAGATTCCATTTCCGATCGGGTGAAGGGGCTGGACAGCGGAGCCAACGATTATCTGGTGAAGCCCTTTGCCTTTGAGGAACTGCTTGCCCGGATTCGTGTTATGACCAGAAGCTCCTATGGTCAGTCCGATCACAGACTGACGCTGGCCGATCTGGAGATGGATACGGCTAGCCGTCAGGTGACACGGGGTGGCGTGGAAATCCCGCTGTCCGCAAAGGAATATCAGCTGCTGGAATACCTGTTTTATAATCAGGGCATCGTACTCTCCAGAGAAAAGATCGAAGAACATATCTGGAACTATGATTATGAAGGCGGCACCAATGTGGTAGACGTCTATATCAGTTATCTTCGGAAAAAGATCGACGGCGGACAAAAAAAGAAACTGATTCATACTGTGCGGGGTATGGGATACGTGCTGAAAGAGGGGTGATTTATGAAGAAAGGATCCATAAGGCTGAAAATAACCGGCTGGTTTACGGCGGCGCTCTTGCTGGTGGTGTTGTTTACTTTTTTTATTATCTTTTCGGCCAATCACCGGATTCTTCAAAAAACGATCCGGGACAGCCTCATAGAAACGGTAGAGCATAATGTGGATGAAATCGAATATTACAGTAATATTGATGCATTTGATCTGCTTCACGAATCGGATCATTTTATCCGTTACGGGGACGGATATCTGGAAGTGGACGACGACTTTCTGGATGCAGTAAATGAAGTCTACACAGCGCTCTATCAGCCGGATGGAACCATGCTTTACGGGGAAAATCCCATCGCGGCAGAAACAGGAGCTCTTTCTTTTACAGACTCCTTGATCCGCACGGTGAAGAAAAAGGGCACTGTTTACTATCTGTTTGATCGGCGACTGGAGGCCGAGGGCGTGGAAGGCCTGTGGCTGCGGGGCGTGGTATCGGGAAAACAAGGGGATGTGCAGATGTCTGCGGTGATGCGTCTATCTCTGATTTTTCTGCCACTTCTGGTGCTGGTGGCATCGGTGGGCGGATACCTGATCGCCGGGCGTATGCTGCGGCCCATCCGGCAGATTTCCGATACAGCTCTTCAGATAGAACAAAGCGGGGATTTGACCCGGCGCATTGAGCTGGGACCGGGAAGCGATGAACTGCACCAGCTGGCAGACAGCTTTAACGCCATGTTTGAAAAATTGGAGAACACTTTTGAAGCGGAGCGTCAGTTTACCTCCGACGTGTCTCATGAGCTCAGAACCCCCATGAGTGTGATTCTGTCCCAATGCGAACTCTCACTGGAAAAACAGGGAGAGACATCAGAAGGCTATCGGCAGGATCTGCAGGTGATTCAGAGACAGGGCCGGAAGATGTCCAAGCTCATTCAACAGATGCTGGACTTTGCCCGCATGGAAAACGGTTCGGGAAAATACAGAAAAGAAAGACTGAACTTCAGTGAACTGGCAGCGGGTGTCTGCGAAGATATGGCTTTGATCCGGGAAAAAGGAATCCAGCTGAGCAGCCGGATTGAAAAAGAGATTTTTCTTTGTGGAAATGCCCTGTTATTGTCCAGGATGCTTGCGAATCTAATCGGAAATGCGTATCGCTATGGACGGGAAAACGGACAGATCCAGGTGACGCTTCGGAAAACGGAGAACGGCATCCTTCTTTCGGTGGAGGACAACGGCATTGGCGTCCGAAAGGAAGAGCAGGAGAAAATCTTCCGGCGCTTTTATCAGTCGGACGCTTCCAGAACCGGCGACGGCATGGGACTGGGACTTTCCATGGCCCGGGAAATTGCGCGGTATCACGGCGGAGAGATTACGCTCGAGAGTGAGTCTGGAAAAGGAAGCATTTTTTACGTCACATTTTAATCCTCTAATGTTCCTCTAATGTTTCTCTGATAAGATACAGCTATCAGAAAGAGAAAAGGAGAGAACGTATATGAAAAAAATGAGACATTTCCTGGATAATCCGAAAAAAGTGATGCTGGCAGCAGGCTGTACAGCAGCGATCTTATCTGTAGGAGGAATCAGCACCGTATATGCGTCGGGCGTTTTGGCACAGAGCTCCGGAATCGGAGAGGAAAACGCGAAAAAATTCGCATGCGCAGACGCGGGTGTCCTTTTGACAGACGCTCAGAATATGCAGGTGGAATTTGATTATGAGCGGGGACAATATGTATACGAAGTGGAATTCTTCGCAAACGGAACAGAGTATGAGTACTGGATTAAGGCATCGGATGGAGCCGTGGTAAAAAAGGAACTGGAACTGAAGGTTTACAGCAAATCGAAAGAGACGAAGCCTGTAACAACTGCGGAACCAGAGAAAAAAACAGAAACAAGTCAGAAAAAAGAAGATGAAAAACAGCCGACACAGCAGCCGAAGACGGAAGTAAAAACAGAAATAAAACAGGCTGGTGATATCGGCATGGCGAAAGCAAAGGAGATTGCTTTAAATCATGCAGCCGTATCCCAGGTTACTTTTACCAAGGCGAAGCTGGATAAGGAAGATGGAATTCTGGTTTACGAAGTAGAATTTGTAAAAGATAAGGTAGAATATGAATACACCATTCAGGCGGCAGATGGAGCAATCCTGGAATCGGATGTGGAACGGGAAGACGAGGAATATGACGACGATAATGACGACTGGGACGACGATGATGACTGGGATGACGATTGATGAGAGAAAAGAGGAAGAAACATGCTGATAAGAAGCGCGACACAGGAGGATCTGGATGCTATCTCACAGGTAGAAGCTGAATGCTTCCCGCCTGCGGAAGCGGCTACAAAGGAGGAATTCGCAAAACGTCTGGCCTATTACGGAAGCCATTTCTGGCTCATGTTTGACGGCGACAAGCTTATCGCTTTTGTGGACGGCTTCGTGACCGATGAGGCGGATCTGACCGATGAAATGTATGAAAAGGCCGAAATGCACCGCGAAAACGGAGACTGGCAGATGATTTTCGGCGTCAATACCATTCCGGCTTACCGAAAAAAGGGCTACGCAGGCGAGCTCATCAAACGGGCCATTGCGGACGCCAGAGAGCAGGGCCGAAAAGGTCTGGTGCTGACCTGTAAGGATCGGCTGATTCCCTATTACGCCAAATTCGGTTTTGTAAATGAGGGCGTGTCCGAATCCGTACACGGCAATGTGGTCTGGAATCAGATGCGGTTGACCTTTTAGAAAGCAAACAGCCAAATTTTATCAGAGAAGCAAGGAACTCCCAGTGTAAAGAGCGGATTATTCCGCATAATAACTCCTGTAACAACCAATCACGAACCGCAGACAAATGGAATGTATAAAAAGATTCCCGTCTGCAGTAAGGAGGAGTTTCTTATGGCAAACAAATCTTCAAATACCGCAGCAGTACCGGAGGCAAAGGGCGCTCTTGACAAGTTCAAGTACGAGGTAGCCAGCGAGCTGGGCGTACCGCTGACCGACGGCTACAACGGCAACCTGACTTCCAAGCAGAACGGAAGCGTAGGCGGCTATATGGTAAAGAAGATGATCGAGGAACAGGAAAAGCAGATGGCCGGTAAATAAGCCCGCCCTGTTCAGAAAAGTTCGAGAAAACGTTTTTCAAAAAGAAACCTGAGTTACAGGGGACTCCGCAGCTTTGGATGAAAATCTGGGGCTGCGGTTCTTTTTCATTTTCATAAATTTAATGGATGACAAGCTCCGGACAAAATGCTATAATAAGCCAAAACGAATATAAGTTCGATTTTATATAGCAGGAGGAAACTTAAATGGTCATCTATGTGATCCGTCACGGTGAGACAGACTGGAATACAAAGCACTGGCTCCAGGGAACGACGGACATTCCCTTAAATCGAAATGGTATTGAAGTGGCGGAGATTACGTCAGAGGCGCTGAAAGGCATTCCCTTTGATGTGATTTTTTCAAGTCCGCTGAAGCGCGCCTATCAGACGGCGGAAATCATGAAACGGGAGCGGCAGATTCCCCTGATTGTGGACGAGCGCCTGAAGGAAATCAGCTTTGGCTGCTTCGAGGGTCTGTGCTGTACGGGGCCGAATTATAACATCCCGGATCCGGATTTCCCGAATTTTTTCCAGAATCCGGCCCACTATAATCCGCCGGAGGGCGGTGAATCCATTGCGGAGCTCTGTGTCCGGGGAACAGATTTTTTGACCTGGCTCATTGACCGGCCGGAGTATCAGGACAAAACTGTGCTGATATCCGCCCATGGAGCGCTTGTGAAAGCACTGTTGTCCAGTCTTCTGATTACAGATTTGAAAGATTTCTGGAAGGGCGGCGTCCATAAAAATTGCGCGGTATCGATCATTGATGTGGAGCATGGAACGGCTTCTGTGCGGCAGGAAAATGTGATCTATTATGATAAGACCAGAAGTATCAACTATTTCGAATAAATGCAGCAGGAAATGGAGCAGCGGAAATTTTACGAAGGATAAGCAGGGCTTGTCCTTCTTTTATTCTCAACAAGAAATCCTGCTATGGACAGTGAGGAACTTTGACGCATATAATAATCATAAAACGGTTAGTTCAGGCTAATCCAGGAAAGGAGATTCTTATATGACATCAGAAGTAATCCGGGGAATCTTAATCCCCTTTGCAGGAACTTCCCTTGGAGCGGCCATGGTCTTTTTTATGAAAACATCCTTAAATGAACAGGTCAGCCGGGCGTTGACCGGCTTTGCGGCGGGCGTCATGGTGGCAGCTTCCATCTGGAGCCTGCTGATTCCGTCCATGGAACAGTCGGCGGCCATGGGAATCTGGGCCTTCGTCCCAGCAGTTATCGGTTTCTGGGTCGGTATTTTATTTTTGCTGCTGCTCGATCACATCATCCCGCATTTACACCGGAACAGCGACGAGACAGAGGGACCCAGAAGCCACCTGAAGCGCACGACGATGCTGGTGCTGGCCGTGACACTCCACAACATTCCAGAGGGTATGGCGGTGGGCGTTGTCTACGCGGGATGGCTCTCCGGCAATACTTATATCACCGTAACAGGTGCGCTGGCCCTGTCCATCGGTATTGCCATCCAGAACTTTCCCGAGGGCGCAATCATCTCCCTGCCTCTCCGTGCCGAGGGCGCAGGCAAGGGAAAATCCTTTCTCTACGGCGTTCTGTCCGGCGTCGTGGAACCCATCGGCGCCTTTCTGACGATTCTGGCCGCCACCCTGATTCTTCCGGCCCTTCCATATCTTTTGAGCTTTGCGGCAGGCGCCATGATGTATGTGGTCATCGAGGAACTGATTCCGGAGATGTCCGTGGGAAAACACTCAGATATCGGAACAATCTTTTTCGCTATGGGATTTACACTGATGATGGCCCTGGATGTGGCCCTGGGCTAAGCAGTCGAAAATAGAAATGGAATACAAACCAAAACAAATGGTTGCACGAAGCCTGTAAAAAAGGTAATATTATAAAATACGGGTCTGTCGAAAAATGGAACCCGTGCAGAATGATATGAGATTACAGGAGAACAAACATGAATTTAAACAGTGAAATCTGGGCGAAAGCCCCGGAGACCGAGCCGGAGCGCCAGTATTATTTTATAGAGGTCTGTAAAAAGCAGGTAGCAGAGGAAAGCGCGCGGCTTGGCCGCCCGCTGACTTTCTGTGTTACGACCTTCGGTTGTCAGATGAATGCAAGGGATTCCGAGAAGCTGACCGGAATACTGGAAAAAATCGGATATAAGCCAACAGAAGAGGATACCGCCGACTTCGTCATTTACAATACCTGTACCGTCCGTGAAAACGCCAACCTGAAGGTCTATGGCCACCTGGGCCTTTTAAAGCACCGGAAGAAAAGCAATCCCCATATGAAGATTGCTCTCTGCGGCTGCATGATGCAGGAGCCGGAAGTAGTGGAGAAGTTAAAGCAGAGCTACCGCTTCGTGGATCTGGTCTTCGGTACCCACAATATTTTTAAATTCGCGGAGCTTTTGGCGGAAAGTATGCAGAACGGCAGCATGATTGTAGATATCTGGAAGGATACGCAGGAGATCGTGGAGGAGCTTCCCGTTGAGCGGAAATACGCCTTCAAGTCCGGCGTCAACATCATGTTCGGCTGCAATAATTTCTGCAGCTACTGCATTGTGCCCTATGTGCGTGGCCGGGAGCGGAGCCGGAAGCCTGAGGACATTATCCGGGAAATCGAGAAGCTGGCTGCGGATGGTGTGACCGAGGTCATGCTGCTGGGCCAGAATGTCAATTCCTATGGAAAGAATCTGGAGAATCCCATGACCTTTGCGCATCTTCTCCGCGAGGTGGAGAAGATTGACGGCATTCGCCGGATCCGTTTTATGACGTCTCATCCGAAGGATCTGTCCGACGAGCTGATTCGGGTTATGAAGGAATCGAAGAAGATCTGCCGTCATCTGCACCTGCCCCTGCAGTCCGGAAGCAGCCGGATCTTAAAGGCCATGAACCGTAAGTACACCAAGGAGCAGTATCTGGAGCTGGCGGAGAAGATTCGCAGGGAGATCCCGGATATTTCCCTGACTACCGATATTATCGTGGGCTTCCCGGGCGAGACTGACGAGGACTTCGAGGAGACCCTGGATGTGGTGCGGAAAGTCCATTACGATAACGCGTATACCTTTATCTATTCCAAACGAACCGGAACGCCTGCTGCCGCCATGGAAAATCAGGTGCCGGATGCGGACAATAAAGTCCGTTTTGACAAGCTCCTGGCGCTGGTACAGAGCTGTGCCAGAGAGCAGACTGCCCGCTATACCGGAACTGTTCAGGAGGTCCTGATTGAGGAGGTCAACGACCACAAGCCCGGTTATGTGACAGGCCGCATGAGCAACAACCTGCTGGTTCATTTCCCGGGCGAAGCGTCCCGGATCGGACAGTATGTCAATGTCAGTCTGGACGAATGTAAGGGCTTTTATTTCATGGGAACTGTCGTTTAAAGGAGAAAGTCTATGGAGAACAGACGCTGCTGTCTAAGGCACACCTATCTTGCGGTAAAGACGCAGGCGGATAAATCCTTCGGGGGAAATCAGAACTGGGCCACCGGTTATATGATGCGGAAATACGGCTGCGGCGTGGTGGCCATGGGCGACGTGCTGATTTATCTGGGCATTCACCGGCTGCCCTGCAATACGGATCTGTTGTACGGCATGCTGCGGGAGGACGGCTGCCTTTCTTATCCCCGCTATGAGCGTTATCTGCGTAAGATGAACAAGCGCTATCTGGGCATTATCCCGGGATTCGGCGTGCCAAATTTCCAGCTTGCCCGGGCGATGAACCGGTATTTTCGCCATTACCGGATCGATCTGCGTGCCAGATGGTGCTTAAGCTCCGGTAAAATGTTGGAGCGCATTCAGGACAGTCTGTCAAAGGACTATCCGGTGATTCTGGCCATCGGTCAGAACATTCCTTTCTGGCGGAAGAAAAAGCTGACCCTGTACCGCCAGGAAAACGGCGTCTATCTGCCTGCCACCGAGACAAAGGCTCATTATGTGGTGGTCACCGGTATGGAGAACGGCTATCTGCAGATTTCTTCCTGGGGAAAAGAATATTTTATCTCCTGGAAGGAATATCAGGAATACGGGAAAAAATACAGCAGCTTCTGGGCCAGCAATATCTGCCTGATTCAGGAAAAGAAGGGGAAGAAGCATGAATAACTATTTTGCCATGATGTCCCGGATGAAATACATCGACCGCTGGGCGCTGATGCGCAATACCCGGGCAGAGAACTTAAGTGAGCACAGCCTGGAGGTCTCTATGATTGCCCACGCGCTGGCTGTGATTGGCAACACTTATCTGGGCAAAGAGCTGAATACGGATCGGGCCGCGGTGCTTGGCATGTACCATGATGCGACAGAGATCATTACCGGGGATATGCCAACACCCATAAAATATTATAACCCGGAGATTCGGCATACCTATAAGGAAATCGAACAGAAGGCGGGCCAGACTCTTCTTTCCATGCTTCCGGAAGAAATGCGCGTATCCTATGAAGGAATATTTACGAATCAGGAGGAAGACGCTTATCTCTGGACGCTTGTAAAAGCTGCGGATAAGCTGTCAGCCTATATCAAATGTATCGAAGAGGAGGGGTGCGGCAATCGGGAATTTGTCCGTGCCAGAAAGACAACCCTGGAGCAGCTTCACCGGCTTAAGGTGCGGGAGGCAGAGCTGTTTTTGACCTATTTTATAGATGCCTACGGAAAAAATCTGGATGAACTGACAGGAGAAGAACAATGAGTGAAAACAGAGATTTTGATTTTTGCCCGCGCTGCGGAGCCCTGATGCAGGACGGTGTCTGCCGGAGCTGCGGTTACAGCGGACGGTTTGGCAGCATACAGCAGCCGACGCAGAATTACGGAATGGGAAACAGTCCGAAGAAAAAGAAGACGAAAGGCTGGGTGATCATCTTAAGCATTCTTGGCGCCATATTTCTGATTAGCGCCCTGATTGCGGTTACCATGAATGTGAGCCGCCTGATTTTCCATGCCGCGCAGGATACGGTGGGAAGCTCCGATTATTATGACGACTATGGCGACTACTACGATGATTCTGAAGATTATGAACCGAGTGAAGACGACGCGTATTATAAGGAAATCGTGGATGACATCAATGAGGACGCAGCTTATACCATTGACTGGCTGACCGAGTCCCGCTGGGCATCCGCGGGTGACGATACTACAGGGTATTACGTGACTTATCCGGAGCTTCGGGCGAAGGATGCGGATAATGGAGCCGATTATTCAACCATTAATGCGGCGATAAAACGGGCTGCGGAGCAATATAAGGATTCCTATGCGGATTTCACAGACAGTGTGACGACCAGCGGCTATGTGACCTATATGGATGACGAGAAAATCAGCGTGGTATTTCAGCATCGGCTTCCGGAGGGCGAAAGTACGCTTCCGAAGCTGACTGCCCTGAATTTCCGGATTGAGACCGGCGAGCAGATCGCGCCATCGGAAATGATTGCCATTGACGATGAATTGGTTATGCGCTTCCGGGCACAGGATCAGACCCAGAATGGCGGGGTAGATTTCGTCACCAACAGCACAGATGAGGAATTGTTGAAGCTTCTGTCTGATCCCCGGGAGTCCGCGTACTTCTATTCCAAAGCAGGACTGGAAGTGGGCTTCAATTATGAGAGTGAAGAATACGGAAAGGGCTGGGTCAGCGTGACCTTAAAGGAACGTGCCCTGTAGAGGAGACTGTATGTTTTATATCGGAAGTCATATTTCATCGGCCAAAGGCTATGAAGCAATGGGAAAGCAGGCGCTGAAGCTGGGGGCCGGTACCTTTGCCTTTTTTACCCGCAATCCCCGGGGCGGCAGCGCCAAAGCCATCGACCCGGCAGACGTGGAACGGTTTCAGGGTATTGCGCGGGAAAACGAGTTTGGAAAAATTGTGGCCCATGCGCCCTATACATTGAACGCCTGTTCCGATAAGGCGGACACCCGCCGCTTCGCGGGCGAGACTTTTCGGGATGACCTGAAGCGCATGGAGTATACGCCCGGCAATTATTATAACTTTCATCCCGGCAGTCACGTGGGGCAGGGTGCAGAAGAGGGAATTCGCCTGATCAGCGAGATGCTGAACGCTTCTCTGTCTCGGGACATGACCACCACGGTGCTTCTGGAGACCATGGCCGGAAAGGGCAGCGAGGTGGGAAGAAGCTTTGAAGAGCTTAAGGAAATTCTCGACCGGACAGAGCTTTCTGAGAAGCTGGGCGTTTGCCTGGATACCTGTCATGTATGGGACGCAGGCTATGACATCGTTGGCGATCTGGATGGTATACTTACGGAATTTGACAAAGTAATCGGTCTGAATCGTCTGAAAGCCATTCACCTGAACGACAGTCTGAATGATCGCGGCAGCCATAAGGATCGTCACGCCCGCATCGGCGAGGGGCACATCGGCTGGGAGGCCTTCACCCGTATTATCAATCATCCGGTGCTCCGGGATCTTCCCTTTATTCTGGAGACGCCAAATGACGACGCAGGCTGGACGGATGAGATTGCGAGACTTCGGGCTGCGCGCATTTAAACCTTAAATTTTTCGAAAGAGCATTGTCTTTTTATATACCAAACGGTATAATAAAGGTAGCAAAAACAGTATCTATATTTTAGGGAGATGAGACTATGAGGCTGACATTTCTGGGTGCGGATCACGAGGTGACAGGCAGCTGTCATATGCTTGAGACCTGCAAAAAGGTGATACTTGTAGACTGTGGTATGGAACAGGGGCCGGACATCTATGAAAATCAGGAAATTCCGGTGAATCCTGCTGATATTGACTATGTGCTTCTGACCCATGCGCACATTGATCATTCGGGTCTGCTGCCTTTATTGTACAAACGGGGCTTTAAGGGGACTATTTTTTCCACTTATGCCACCAGCGATCTCTGTGAGGTCATGCTCCGCGACAGTGCCCACATTCAGGAGTTTGAGGCGGAATGGCGGAATCGAAAGGCAAAGCGTGCCGGAAAGCCGGAATATGTGCCGCTGTATACCATTGCGGATGCGGACGGCGCGTCGAAACTGTTCTGTGGCTGTCCGTACGGAGAAAGGATTCATCTTACGGACGGAATTGATATCCGGTTTACCGATGTGGGACATCTGCTTGGTTCGGCGTGTATTGAGGTCTGGCTCCAGGAAGACGGTGTCGAGAAAAAGCTGGTATTCTCCGGTGACATCGGCAATCTTCATCAGCCGATATTAAAGGATCCGGCTCATGTGGAAACCGCGGATTATGTACTGATTGAGTCTACATACGGCGACCGCAGTCATGGTCCGAAGCCGGACTATGTAAAGGAGCTAACCCGGATTATCCAGGAGACCTTTGACCGTGGCGGCAATGTGGTAATTCCGTCTTTCGCGGTAGGACGTACCCAGGAGATGCTGTATTTTTTGCGGGAGATCAAGGCAAAGAAGCTGATACACGGACATGACGGCTTCAAGGTCTACGTAGATAGTCCTCTGGCAGTACAGGCCACCACCATTTTCAATAAAAACATGTATGATTGTTTTGATGAGGAGACATTGGCGCTTGTAAAGAAAGGTATCAATCCCATCAGTTTTCCGGGTTTAAGCCTTTCTATTACCAGTGACGAGTCTAAAATGATCAATTTTGACGATGAGCCGAAGGTGATTCTCTCCGCGTCCGGCATGTGCGAGGCGGGGCGTATCCGTCATCATTTGAAGCACAATCTGTGGCGACCGGAAAGCACAGTTCTGTTCGTGGGCTATCAGGCAGTCGGCACACTGGGCCGTTCTCTGGTGGAGGGCGCGAACGAAGTGAAGCTTTTTGGCGAGCCGGTGGAAGTTAAGGCGCACATTGAAGTTCTAGCCGGTATCAGTGGTCATGCAGATAAGGAAGGCCTGATTAGCTGGATTCAGGGTTTTCGTACAAAGCCTCAGCGGGTCTTCGTGGTACATGGCGAGGATCAGGTCTGCGATACCTTTGCAGCCTGCCTGCATGAGGAGTACGGCTTTACCACCACGGCACCCTATACCGGAGAAATCTGGGATCTGGCCACCAACAGCCGGATTGCAGAGGGCAATCAGGAGCGCATTGTAAAGGAGCAGCGTAAGAACGCGAAGGCAGGAATGACTGTATACGATCGTCTGGTGGAGACCGGTAAACGCCTGATGCGGCTCATTGATCAGTGTAAGGGCTGGACCAATAAGGATATTGCGAAGCTGGCGGATCAGATCCAGGCTCTTTGCGATAAATGGGAAAAATAACACAGGGGGATCATAAGATGGACACAAATGACAAGAATGAAATGAGCCCGGCGGAGCGTCGGCACAGGGCGGCAGCCAGAAAGCGCCGTCAGGAAGAGATGAAGCGCAGAAAGTGCCGCCGGGCACTCCTGTTTGTAGTGATTATACTGGTTGTGGCAGTCATCGCAGGCGGTATCATAGTTGCGGTTTCAAAGTTCACAGGCGGCGGAAGTGGTGTGAAGATTTCCGCACAGGGCAGTACCTATGTGATTGCCATTGATCCGGGACACGGCGGCCGGGATACCGGTATGAGCAGCGCGGCTATTGAGGAAAAAGAAGCGGATCTGAACATCTGTGCGAAGCTGAAAATCATGCTGGAAAGTCAGGGCTATCAGGTGGTGATGACACGGGAGGACGATTCCTATCTGTCCAAGGAGGAACGTGTGGCGGCAGTCAACGCATCCGGCGCGGATCTTCTGGTCAGCGTACACTGCAACTATTCCGAGGATGACAGCAGTCAGAGCGGCGTACATGTCAATTATGCGAATGACGACAAGGAAAGCAAGTCTCTGGCAGAGAATATCGACGCAGCCCTGGTAAAGGAGACCGGTGCGAAGGATCAGGGAAGTAATTCCTGCGATTTTTCCATTGTAAATGATACGGATATGCCGGCGGTTCTGGTGGAGGCCGGTTACCTGAGCAACGAGAGTGAAGGCAGTGAGCTGGCGGACGACGTCTACGAGAACAGCGTAGCGAAAGGCATTGCCAAGGGCGTGCTGGCAACTTTGAACCGCTAATTCTGATGAAGTATGTAGATTTGCCAGAGCTTTCGGCCTTTATCATGGAAAAGGTTATCGGGCTGATAGGTGACTGGATGGAATTGTTCCACAAGGGGCGTCTGATGACGCCCCTTTAACTGTGCCACATAAAAGGTACGTTCCCAGGGAGTGGCTGGGGTGGAGCTTTATACCGGACGATCTGCCCCAGATCTGTCATCTTACCTCCCCTGCAAATTCAAATTGACGCAGACCGGAAGATATACTAAAATAAAATTGATTTGCATGGAGGTAACAGTATGAATATATTTCTGATAGGATTTATGGGAACCGGAAAGAGTACCATTTCCGCTGTACTGGGAAAGGAGTTTTCCACAGAAGTCATAGAAATGGACGAGCTCATCGTAAAGCGCCAGGGGATGCCCATTTCCCAGATCTTTGAGACCCGGGGCGAGGAGTACTTCCGGGAGCTGGAAACGGGACTTCTGGTGGAACTGCAGCAAAGGGACGGCGTCATCGTTTCCTGCGGAGGCGGCACGCCCATGCGGGAGTGCAATGTGGCCGAGATGAAAAAGAGCGGCATCATCGTACTTCTGACCGCCCGGCCGGAGACCATCTTTGAGCGGGTGCGTTACAGCCATAACCGGCCACTGATTGAGCACAATAAAACTGTAGAATATATCGCCGAGCTTCTTAAGAAGCGTCGGGAAAAATATGAGGCGGCAGCCGATGTGACCATCGCCACAGACGGCAAGGACACCCGGGAGATCTGCAGGGAGATTCAGGACAGCGTAAAAGAATGGGAGAAGCAGTCATGTTAAAGGAGCTGGTTTTAAAGAATCGAAGTTATCGCGGATTCGATCCATCGGTGCGTCTTACCAGAGAAGAACTTCTGGAGCTGCTTGACCTGGCACGCTACACAGCATCCAGCGTCAACGAACAGCCTCTGCGATACTACATTGCCTGGGAAAAAGAAGAGGTGGAGCAGATTCTGCCCCTGACCATGTGGGCGAAGGCTCTGAAAGAAATGAAGCTCCCCCATCCGGGCAAGGAGCCTGCTGCCTTCATCATCATTCGCCAGGATATGAACATCAGCTCCAACACCACCCGGTTCCAACGGGATGTGGGCGTGGTGGCTCAGACGATGCTGTTGGGCGCAGTGGAAAAAGGCTTCGGCGGCTGCATGATCGGAAGCTTCTATAAGCCTCAGCTGAAGGAACTACTGAATCTGCCGGAGGGCGTGGAGCCGAACCTGATTGTGGCTCTTGGCAAGCCTGCGGAAAAAGTGGTGCTGACCGATGTGGGGGAAGATGGAAGTACAAAATATTACCGGGACGCGGAGGACACCCATTATGTTCCCAAGCGGAGCCTGAAAGAACTGGTGCTGGAGGCAAAATGAACCGAACGATAGAAAAAGAACTGTCACCGCGTCAGAAGAAAAGTCTGGAGACACGAAAACGGATTTTTGATGCCACTTATCAGCTGGTTAACCAGTATGGGGATGCCTATACGGTGCAGGATGTCTGTCATCTGGCTTCGGTGTCTGTGGGATCCTTTTACCATTTTTATAAAAGTAAAGAGGAAGTGACCTCCGATCTGTATCTTTTTTTTGACACACATATGGAAAAAGAATTACTAATGATGCCGGAAGAACCAGCTGCGCGTCTGAAATCTATTACAAGCGAAATGATGCGCTATAGTTTGGAATGGGGACTCCCATTTCTGCGGCTCTCCTGCGCCCAGACTAGCGGTGAAAAAGAAATCAATCTGGTGCACGAGCGGAGCGTCAGCTTTCAGGAGCTTGTGTTGACACTGAAGTCCGGGATAGAACAGGGAGTGTTTGACTGTCCCAGAGGAGAAGAATATTATGCGCGGTATCTGATTACCATCTTCCGTGGCACCCTGCACTGGTGGACAGTGCAGCATGGCAATTTCGATGGTGTGGAACGCATGGAGCGATATACAGAAGATTTTTTGAAAATTATAACAAAATAAGCAAAGAGCACGACAGAGTAAAAAGCTTTGTACGTGCTCTTTTTTTGAAAATTTATATTTTTAAAATTACTCTTGCACATTACTATGATAAAGTGTATAATACAGATTGAAAATAGAATATATTCTAGTTAATATTCTAGAATATGACATGCGAAGGAGATGGATGTTATGACACAAATGTTATCACTATTGTTCATTCTTGCAATCATGGGATTTGCCGAAATTGTATCTAAGCTGACAAAGGGTAAGGTTCCGTCGGCTTTGATTCTGGCGCTGGGTTATATTGTCGGATTTTGGACAATTCTGCCGAAGGACATCGTACAGAACAGCGGTATTGCTACCATGTATACGATCTGTACTTTCTATTGCATCACCAATATGGCAACCAGTATTCCGGTGGCAGAGATGAAGCGTCAATGGAAAACAATTCTGATCGCCTGTATTGGTGTTATCGGAATCTGTCTGACCAGCTTTACCATTGGTATATTGTTATTTGGAAAAGAATTGGTACTTTCCACGGTATCCAGCTTTGCAGGTGGTTCCGGAGCGTTAATTGTGATTCAGCAGGCGGCTGAGGAACTGAACCTTCCGAATGTGGCGGTGGCAGCGCTGATAGCCGGAACGACACAGATCCTGATCGGCTATCCGCTTACAGGCGTGGTACTCAGACGGGAAGCGAAAAGACTGGGCGTACAGTATAAGTCCGGCAATCTGACTGCGCATACTATGGCGGAGGACGGCGACAAATTTAAATTTAAACCCTTCGTAAAACTGCAGAAATTTTCAAGCCCGACGGTGATTCTTCTGAAACTGACAGCCATTGCCGTGGTTTCCATCTGGATTCAGGATGTAACAGGACTGAACCGTCTGGTTGCCTGCCTGATCTTAGGTTTTCTGGCATCTGCAACCGGATTTCTGGAGGCAGATGCGCTTGGCAAGGCTAAAGCCAATGGTATCTGCATGACCTTTATGTTGGCGTATCTTTTTGGCTGCTTTTCCGCGGCAACCCCAGATGTATTTTTCTCTCTGTTCTTTAAAATCCTGGGACTGGCAGTAATTTCTACCATCGGTATGTACGTCATGGCATTTGTGGCAAGTAAGATTTTCAAGGATATTACGTTTGATATGTGTATGGGTATTATTCTGACCTGCTATCATGGATTTCCGGTCAATGTCATGCTGACAGAAGAAGCTATCGACAATGTAATCGAAGATAAAGAAGAACGCGAGGTTATTGCAAGCCGTATGGTTCCGATGATGCTAGTAGGCGGATTTACCAGTGTCACCTTTGTATCTGTATTGCTAGCAAGTATCTGCGCAAGTATGCTGGCAGCCATGTAATTAAAAAAGGAGATACATAATGGATATTAAGAAAGAAGCTTTGGAACTACAGCCATTTCTGGAAGAATTTCGACATGATCTGCACATGCATCCGGAACTGAGTATGCAGGAGTTTCGTACTACAGATCAGTTTGCCGGAAAGTTGGATGATTGGGGAATTTCCTATCAGCGATTTGAGCCGACCGGTCTGATGACAGAGCTTGTGGGAAAGGCGGATGGCCCGTTGGTATTGCTTCGCGCAGATATTGACGCTTTGCCGATTCAGGAAACGACAGGCCTTCCCTATGCGTCGCAGACCGAGGGCATCATGCACGCCTGCGGTCATGATACTCATGGAACCATGCTGCTGGGAGCATTAAAAATATTAAAGGATCATAAGGATGAACTTCCGGGGCGTGTGCGCTTCGTATTCCAGCCGGGAGAGGAAAACGGCGAGGGTGCCCGGGCGGTGATTGCTCAAGGTGCCGCGAAAGATGCGGATATGTGCTTCGGCATTCACAGTGCCCCAGATTATCAGGTGGGCAGTATTGGCTGCTGCCCGGGCCCCGCCCTGGCTGCTACGACCTGGTTTGGGATTACGGTACACGGAAAGGCTGCTCACGGCGCAACCCCGCAGGAATCCTGCGATGCATTGACTGCCATGTGTCAGGTGGTTTCTAACCTGCAGAGTATCGTATCCCGCCGTATTCCGGCTCAGTGGCCGCTGGTGGTTTCTGTTGGAAAGATAAGCGGCGGTACTGCCTTCAATATCATCCCAGATACCTGCTGCATTGAAGGCACCTGCCGTTATTTTGAGAGGGAACTGAATGAGAAGGTACCGGCGCTTTTAAAGGAAGTGGCAGAAAATGTGGCTGCGGCTTACGGCTGTACCGCAGAGGTACAGTTTAAGATTCACACACAGCCGGTTATCAACGATGCGGAAGTCATGGAAATTGTAGCGGAAAGCGCCGCGAAGATTCTGGATTCGCCGGATTTGCTGTTTGATTATCCACAAATCATGGCCGGAGACGATTTTGGTGATTTCGGAAACGTGGCCCCTAGCGCTTATTATTTTCTGGGCGGCGGCGGACATGGTCCCGGACATAATGGTAATTTCCAGGTAGAGGATGAGATGCTTCACAGCGGAGCAGCTATTTATGCGCAGGTTGCTATAGATGCATTGACAAAATGGAATAAAATTCGAGAGAAATAACATGAAAAAAGGATTCCAATGCACATTTGCGGAATCCTTTTTTCATGTCATTTCTTTACAGAGAGGGTAAAGAACGCTATAATAAACAAGACTTATTTTAAAATGAAAAGGAATACAGAAGATATGAATGAAATGACACAGACGAATACAACACAGTTCAATCCTCTGGGCACAGAACCGGTGGGACAGCTTCTTCGAAGATTCGCGGTTCCCAGCATTGTAGCCATGCTGGTCAACGCCCTTTACAACATGGTTGACCAGATTTTTATCGGCCACAGTATCGGGGAGCTGGGAAACGCAGCGACCAATGTGGCCTTCCCCCTGACCACCAGCTGTACCGCCCTGGCCCTGCTGTTCGGTATCGGCGCGGCTTCAGCCTTTAACCTGTCCATGGGACGGGGCGAGAAGGATAAGGCCCTTTATTATATTGGAAACGCGGCGGTCATGATGTTTGGAAGCGGCATTGTACTGTTTCTGATTGCGGAGCTTTTCCTGGATCCCATGCTGATCTTTTTCGGTTCGCCGGATAATGTCCTGGGACTGGCCCGGGAATACGTACGGATTGTAGCCGTTGGATTTCCGTTTCTGATTCTGACCTCCGGCGGAGCCCACCTGGTCCGGGCGGACGGAAGTCCCAATTATTCCATGGCCTGCAACCTGACCGGGGCTCTGATCAATACCATTCTGGATCCGATTCTGATTTTCGGCTTCAAGATGGGAATGACCGGAGCGGCCCTTGCTACGATCACCGGTCAGATAATCTCTGCCTTTCTGGTGTTCCGCTATCTCCGTCATTACAAGGCAGGACCATTTACCAGAGAGCATCTCCGGCCCAAAATGGTTTATCTGGGCTACGCCATGACGCTGGGTATGGCTCAGTGCTTTAATCAGCTGGCTATGATGCTGGTGCAGATTGTTATGAACAATTCCCTGCGCCATTACGGCGCCCTGTCTGTATACGGAGAGGCCATTCCGCTGGCCTGCTCCGGTATTATCAATAAGGTCAGCTTTATGTTTTTTGCTTTCTGTATCGGAATTGCCCAGGGAATGCAGCCCATTGCCAGCTTCAATTACGGCGCGAAAAATTATGACCGGGTAAAGAAGGTCATTTTCCTGAGCCTGTCGGCAGGACAGATCATTTGTATTACCGCCTTCTGCCTGTTCCAGATTTTCCCATTACAGATCACAGCTCTGTTCGGAAATGGCTCAGATCTGTACTTCTCCTTTGCGGAGCGGTATTTCCGGATTTACCTGTTCTTTACCTTTATCAATAACCTGCAGCCCATGTCCTCCACCTTCTTTTCCTCCATCGGAAAGCCGAAGAAGGGAACCTTCCTGTCTCTGACCCGGCAGATTATTTTCCTGCTGCCCTTATTGGTTATCCTGCCCCTGTTCCTGGGGATTGACGGTATCATGTACGCGGGCCCCATCGCAGACTGCCTGGCCGCTGTGATTTCCGGAATTTTCCTGGCCGGGGAGCTGAAAAAAATGGGCGCGGAAGCCGAACGATAATTTGATACTTCAGAGGCTTTGACAAATTTATTTATTATGGTTCAGCAGTGTTTTGATGTCTTCCTCCGGTGTGGTAATCGGTGCAATGCCATAATTTTCCACCAGGAAATTCAGAATATTAGGAGACAAAAACGCCGGAAGAGAAGGACCA
>OLRS01000181.1_pt1 | contig 72983 bp, 57 predicted proteins | sample 1673171 | NCBI WGS metagenome assembly OLRS01 (sample SAMEA3136762, study PRJEB25190) | human gut metagenome | biome: human gut; feature: human-associated habitat; material: faeces | place: Austria | collected 2013
AACAGGCTCTCCGCAGGCTAAATATTCGTAAGAAGGACCGTTGTAAAACAGAAAATATTCGTCCGGGAAAAATCCGGCAAACGCAACGCCGGCGTCCGCAAGCGCCGACGAGGAAGATCGAAACGATGGAACATTTCAGACTGTTCGTATTGCCATTCTGGCTGGGAGCCCTGTTTCTGCTGGTCGCCCTGCTGTACAAATACATCCTGTGGTTCGTGAAACTCGAACCCGCGCAACGGCGCATGTTTTTCCGGTCGCTTCCGACGCGCGCCACGCTGCGCTCGCTGGGCGAGATCGCGAGCGAGTCGTTGCTGCACCGCAAAATCTGGCGGCGCAACAAGCTGCTGGGATACATGCACACGAGCTTCGCGCTGGGCTGGTTCCTGCTGATCGTCGTCGGATGGACCGAGACGCTCGTCTATTTCAAGGGAGAGAACGTGCCGCTGTACGTCGACATCTTCTTCTCGTACTACGTTCACCCGATTTTCGAGCATAACTTCAACTTCTCGCTGATCAAGGACGCGCTGCTGCTGCTGATACTCGTCGGCGTGGGCCTTGCCTGGTTCAAGCGTATCCGCTCGCGGGCGATGGGCATGCGACGCACGACGAAGCACGTACTCGGCGACCGCATCGCGCTGTCGGCGCTGTGGCTGATCTTCCCGGCCCGCCTGCTGGCCGAAAGCATCACCTGCGCTCTGCACGGCGGCGGGGGATTTCTCACGGGTACGATCGGCGAGTGGATGGCGCATCATGTCAATCCGATCGTCCTGCAGACGCTGTACGAGCCGTTGTGGTGGGCCTATTCGATCTGTCTGGGGCTGTTCTTCGTAGCGCTGCCTTTCTCGCGTTATATGCATATCTTCACCGAAATTCCCCTGATTTTTCTGCGCCGCTACAAGCTGCATTCGACCGAGAAGGAGGGATCGTTCGATCGTTTCCAGACCGATGCCTGCTCGCGTTGCGGCATCTGCATCGACCCTTGTCAGTTGCAGAGCGAATTGGGGATCGACGACGTGCAGTCGGTCTATTTCCTGCGTGACCGGCGGTATAACCACCTGCGTCAGTCGGTGGCGAACAACTGCCTGATGTGCGGCCGTTGCGAACAGCGCTGTCCGGTGGGGATCGAACTCAATACGCTGCGTCTGAATTCCCGCGACACGATGCGCAATACGCCCGATGAGAAGCGCTACGAGTATTTTCAGGGGGTGGACCGTTCGGCCGGCGAGGGCCGCGTGGGTTATTTCGCCGGGTGTATGACCCTGCTGACGCCCCGTATCCTGTTGGCGATGGAGCGGATTTTCAAGGCTTCGGGCGAAGAGGTCTGGTGGGCGGACAAGGAGGGCGGCGTTTGCTGCGGCCGGCCTCTGAAGCTCTCCGGTGAAACCGATTCGGCCCGCAAGATGATGGATTACAACATTGCGCTTTTCCGCAAGCACCGGATTACGACGCTCGTCACTTCGTGCCCGATCTGCCTGAAGGTATTCCGGGAGGAGTATCATCTCGAAGGAATCGAAGTGCTGCACCATTCCGAGTATATGCTGCGATTGATCCGGGACGGCCGCCTGCAGCTTCGCCGAGGGGCGCAGACATTCACTTACCACGACCCCTGCGAACTGGGACGCGGGAGCCGTATTTACGACCAGCCGCGCGAGGTGATCGAAGCGGTGGGCGTGCTGCTCGAACCGGCCCAGACGCGGGAACACGCCCTCTGCTGCGGCTCTTCGGTGGCCAATACGGCGATTTCGGACGCGCAGCAGCTTCGCTTGGCGCGTTCCGTGGCGAAGGAGCTGAGCGCTACGGGAGCGGGGACGATCGTAACGGCTTGTCCACTTTGTAAAAAAGCTATCGCACGCGGAGCTGACGGCCGGGAGGTGCTGGATCTAGCTGAGGTCGTGGCGGCTGCTTTAGTGTCGAAGACAGTGGCGGCTGTGCCCGACAAGGGCGTCTGACGTTCGTCCGCTTCCGATGGTATGTCCGTATGGAGCGGTGAGAGGCGTATGAAGTAGGGTTTCTATGAGAGGGCGCTGTTGTGGCAGAACATCGTTGTAGAGCCGTATTGCGGAATTTTTCTGGGGTCGGGGAAGTATATTCGCTAATTTTTCGTATATTTGGTTCGTAGAGGATGAAGTCGGATAGTTTCTATCCGGCATTTAACAAATCGAGCCATGAGTAAATACGGTTATGACGATACGAGACGGACGCGTTTTCGTCGGCTTCTTTTGGGAATGGGAGTCGCAATGCTTCTGTTCTTTTTGCTGTTGAAAATCTTTTTTGCGGAGCAATTGCCATTTACCTCGCTCCATTGGAAACTGATATTCGGCTATTTTCTTTTGTTGTCTGTTGCGGTACTGGTCTATCCTGTGTTTCGGAAGATGCGCGATCAGGATCGATGGTCTATTCAGAATGGAGCGATCGAGATCGAGGAGGGAGTATTGCACCTCTCCGTGGTCCGTGGTCGAGAGACCCGACGGTTGAATGTCGAGATAAAGAACCTGAAGATCGTTACGAGCGATGATGTTCGGATTCGGATCGATACTCCGGTCGGACAATTGACGATCAGTGCCGACAAATTCGTAACTCCGGAGGAGTATGCGAGCTTTCAGGAGGAATTGATTGGTGCCGGCTGCAAGCGCGAGGAGTGATTCATCGGCTTGAAGGCCTGCTTAATCGGTATTTGTTTTTGGGTTTATCGTCGAAATATTTGGCAGAACCATTTTTTTGTTTTATCTTTGCAGTCACAAAAGCGGAATATTCGCATCGAATAAACGATATATCGCGGGATGGAGCAGTTGGCAGCTCGTCGGGCTCATAACCCGAAGGTCGGAGGTTCGAGTCCTCCTCCCGCTACTAAAGTGGACAATTCTCTCGAATTGTCCACTTTTTTTATATTGATGATTTTTAATGGAAATGAGGTCTAATGATTGTGTTTTGTTCTTTATCTAATTGTTTTTTGATATCATGAAAAAAGTATTCGTTGTATTCTTGTTTATTTTTTCAACCGTTTCCACTTTTGCGCAAAGTGAAGGCGAGAGTGTTAAGCCAATAGGGGGAATTACTTTATATCGAAATGTTTCATTGGCGGCAATAGAACAGAACAATTATTTAGATGTGATTGTTAAATTTAAGGCAGCAGAACTTGGTGATTATTTTACCAATGGAGTCAAAGTAGTTGTTGTGGATAATAATACGGGTAAAAAGATTTATAGGAAGCGATTTTCTAAGTCTTATCTTTATGTGTTTTCTGATGGTACAATAGAAGTTGGTAAAGGGAATGCTCTTACCCAAATTATATTATTTAAATATAAGGATGGAAGTGGTTGGGGGATGATATTAAAGGAAAGAGGCATTTATTAGTTTCGTGGAAATATTATATATTTAGTCTTTCTATCTTATGTTAAAGCGTCCGGTTTACCTCTGGCGCTTTTTTTATATTTATAGAGGTGAAATTATTGGTAAACGAAATTTTTTGTTGAAAAAATAGTACTATGTATTGCATGGTAATTACTTTTACATTATATTTGTGGTGTGATAGAACTGTAAAGAATATACAACTCATTTATTAATGATAGATATTGACCATGAAAGAGACTATTAGCGTAAATTTGGCTTCCCAGGCATTTACTTTCGACAAGGATGCTTACCGTCGGTTGAAGGAGTACCTGGATGCGATCCGTCGGCGGTTGCCGGCCGGTGATCCGGAAATTCTCAACGACGTGGAGGCCCGTCTGGCCGAGATTTTCCGGTCCAGGATTTCATCGCCGATGATGGTCGTTACCCTTCAGATGGTGCAGGGTGCAATGGCTCAAATGGGCGATCCATCGGAGTTCGGCGAGCTGCCGACCGGGGAGAAGCGGGACGAGGCGTCCGTGGATGCGGAGAGTGCCTCGTGCGTCAATTCCCGGCACTTGTACCGTTCGCGGACGAATCGTTCGATCGCAGGCGTGTGCGGCGGAATCGCTGAGTTCTTCGGGATCGACTCGACGATCCTGCGCCTTATCACGCTGTTCCTGATTCTTTTCGGCGGTCTGTCGCTGTGGGTTTACATCATCCTGTGGATCGTGATCCCGTCGGAACCTTTGAATTGTATCTCTTCGAAATCTAAAAATATGTTTTGAATTTTATAAATGAGTTGAACATTCGCTGTGAGAAAGTGTTTCGGCTTCTTTGAGCCTCTTTTCGGTATCTTCTTTTTTAGCTGGTTTTGAAAATAGCCCGCAATTTACGGCAACTACCCAAAAAGAATCTACTCGAAAACGGCTTTCGAATAATCTCGAATAAAATTCAAACAGCTTCTAAAAATGGAAATCTATGAAAGCAGAAAGAAATCATGCGAGATTGTACCGTTCGTCGGACGATGTAGTCATTGCCGGTGTGTGCGCCGGAGTAGCCGATTATTTGGGACTTCCGTCGGGAAAGGTGCGGCTGGCGACGCTGCTCCTGGTGCTGGTCGGCGGTTTGTCGATTTGGGTCTATATCCTGTTGTGGATCGTCGTGCCCAAAGGTCCCAAACGGCTCGAAGGGAATTCCCGGTAGGCTGAGTCCGGCCCGGGACTGCCCGGGGAGAGGTTTGCGTATTTCCGATATGCGGACCGGACCCGGTTATTGAAATATGAAATAAGAAATTCGATGTATAAACAACGATGATATGGTTGAGGATAACGTAAAGGCGCAGATGCGCAAGGGTATTCTGGATTACTGTATCCTGGCGATCCTCTCGCAGGGGGATTCTTATGCCCCGAAGATCATCGCCGAACTCAAGGAGGCGGAGATGATCGTGGTCGAAGGGACGCTGTATCCGATTCTGACGCGGCAGAAGAATGCGGGCCTGCTCACTTACCGGTGGGAAGAGTCCCCGCAGGGACCGCCCCGCAAGTACTATTCGCTCACAGACAAGGGCCGGGAGTACCTGGCTTCGCTGGATGAAGCGTGGGAGGAACTGGTAGGACAAATTCAAATGATTCGCCACCGGGAAAACGACCCGGCATAACCGATTGATTAATTAAAAAACTGAAAACGATGAAAAAATTGATGATGGCCCTGTTGGCAATGATGGCCGTTCTGTTCGGTACGACAGCGTGCGGAGGCAGTATCTTCGGTCAAACCCGGATCAAGGGAAGCGGAAATCTGATAACCCGCACCGTGGCGGTCGGAAACTTTCATACCATCGATGCTTCGCGCGGAGTGAAGGTCCTGCTTACCGACGAGCCCGGCGATATCGAAATCTGTGCGGATGATAACCTGATCGAGTACGTGCGGGTCGGGATCGATGGTGGCGAGTTGAAGATTACGGTCGCTCCTCGCATTCATGCAGTGCCTTCGGAGCAGATCCTGGTGCGCGTACCTTACAACGGAAATATCCGCAAATTGGAGGCTTCCTCCGCTGCGAAGATCGTGGCCAAGACACTCTTTACCGGCAGAATGCTGGAGATCGAAGCGTCGAGCGCAGCCAGGATCCGTGTGGATGCACAGGTCGAAACGTGTGAAATCGACGCTTCGAGCAGCGCTAAAGTCGTGGCGCAGATCGATGCGGACCGTCTGGAAGCGGATGCTTCGAGTGCATCGTCGATTCTGTTGCAGGGGGCGGTGCAGAAAGCGGTGTTCGAAGCCTCTTCCGCTGCGTCGATCGATGCCCGGAAGCTGGTCGCACACTTCTGCGAGGCGGAGGCGTCGAGCGCTGCCGATATTCGGGTCTATTGCGAGCAGGCTTTGCAATCCCGAACGTCGAGCGCCGGAAGCGTTTCCTATGCTGGACCGTGCAGTGTGAATTCTGCCGATACGAGCGGCGGTTCTACTCGCGGTGCAGCGAATAACGAACTCAAATAGACCGATCGCGATGAAAGAGGTTAAGAAATGCAGTATTTCGGGGATTGCCTTCACGATGGAGGCCGATGCCTTTCAGGTGCTTTCGCGTTACCTGGAGAGCTTGAACGATACGTATAGAAATACCGACGGCGGAAAGGAGATCGTCGAGGATATCGAGGCCCGTATCGCCGAGCTGATTCTCTCGCACCAGGATAATTCTAAAGTGGTGGAGCTATCGTTGGTCGAGGAGATTATCGCTCAAATGGGGTCTGCCGAAGCCATTCGGGAACAGGAGGGCCGTGAAGCCCCGCGCGGCGAAGGCCGGATTCCGCGTCGCCTGTACCGGGATATGGACCAGGCGCGCCTGGGCGGTGTCTGTTCGGGTGTGGCCAAGTATTTCGGGACCAGTCCCACGTGGATCCGTCTGCTGATGTTCCTGCCGCTCATTCTGTTGCTGTTGTTGGGATGGATTCCGTTTTTCTGGTGGCTTGTGCCGCTGATGAGCAACTTGCTCGGCGTGTTCTTTATTTGCTACCTGATTATGTGGTTCGCTGTACCGGCAGCCCGTACTGCGCGTCAGAAGCTCGAACAAAACGGACAGCGGATTACCGTACAATCCATCGAGGAGGCTTCGGCGGCGAATCACGATGTCGATGCCGATGCCAAACCGGTCGTTGCCAAGGCCGTTTATGCCTTGGGGCAGGTCGTCCTGATCGTATTGAAACTCCTGGCCGGCTTGCTGGTATTCGGGTTGATTCTGGGTGCATGCGCATTGATTATCGGTCTGTTTGCTGTCGGGATGGCCGGTCCGGAGGTTGTGTCTGTCGATGCGGGCATCTGGACGGTGTCGCTGGGGATTATGACCGCGTTGGTGCCGGTGCTGTTGCTGATTTATGTGTTGATGTGCCTGATTGCTTCCCGCAAACCGAGCCGCCGGGCCGTCCTGACGACTTTCCTAATCTGGATATTGATTATTATCGGCCTGGGTGTTTCTGCGGTCCGGGAGCGTGAGCGGGGATATGAATGGTATGAGATAAGGACGGAAAGCTACGATCCGGATATGGAATTACCGGCTTTGCCGGACCCCGGATCTGCCGATAACTCTTTGTTAAGAGTGGATACACCCGAAGGCATGGTTGATTTGAGTGCCGGGGAAGGCCGGGTGAAGATCGCGGTGGAGGATAAGGAGGACGGTGAGAAAGTCGATATCCGTGTCGGTTCGAAAGGCGTGAAGATTACCGCGACGGAACCTGCGGCCGAATGCGATGATTTTGATTGATTTTGAATAAAAGCGTTGATCGAAATAAAAAGTTTTTTCAGGTCGGAGCCGGATCTTTTTCCTGAGGGAAAAGTCCGGCTTCGGTTTTTGTGGCGGACCGAAGGGGCACGCCGCAAGGCATATTGCACGGAAGTTGTGTGGCGGAAGGTGCGGACGTTCGGAATTTCCCGGCTCCGGCGGAGCGGGACTGCCGCGTGCGACGGTCGTTTCCCTCGGAGTAAAGTTGCGGAGGACGGTTGTTTTTCGTATATTTGACTTCGTCCAATATACTCGCGCTCGGCCGAGCTAAAATAAATTTTGCTCGGCACTCGACTTATTCGTATATTTGGCTTACCCCGAATATACTCCCGCTCGACAAAACCGAATAAAATTCGCTTTTGTTCTCGACTTATTCGTATATTTGAACGTTTTTTCAGTAAAAAGAAAAAGTATGGCTGCAATTAAGTGTATCGGAGTGCTGACTTCGGGGGGCGATGCTCCCGGGATGAATGCCGCGATCCGTGCCGTGACGCGTACGGCGATCTATAACGGGTATTCCGTAAAAGGTATTATGCGCGGTTATAAGGGATTGGTCGATGACGAAATCATCGACCTGCAATCGGATTCCGTGAGCAATATCATCCAGCAGGGCGGCACGATGCTGAAGACGGCCCGCAGCCAGGAGTTTATGACCCCTGAAGGGCGCCGCCGGGCTTATGAGAATATGAAGCGCAGCGGTATCGATGCGTTGGTGGTGATCGGCGGGGACGGTTCGTTGAAGGGCGCCTGTATTTTCGCCCAGGAGTTCGATGTGCCGATCGTCGGCCTGCCGGGTACGATCGACAACGATCTGGGCGGTACGGACGCTACGATCGGCTACGATACGGCGCTCAATACGATTGTCGAGGCGGTGGACAAACTGCGTGACACGGCTTCCAGCCATGAACGCCTCTTCTTCGTCGAGGTTATGGGACATACGGCCGGCTATCTGGCGTTGAACGGGGCGATCGCTTCGGGAGCCGAAGCCGCGATCATTCCCGAGATGGACACGGAGGTCGATCAACTGGGCGAGCTCATCAACCAGGGATTCCGCAAAAGTAAAAATTCGGCGATCGTGCTGGTGGCCGAGAATCCCGCTACGGGCGGTGCCATGGGGCTTGCCGAACGCGTGAAGCAGGAGTTTCCGCAGTACGATGCCCGGGTAACCATTCTGGGACATATCCAGCGGGGCGGGTCGCCGTCGGCAATCGACCGTATCATGGCTTCGCGTATGGGCGAAGCCTCCATCGAAGCGCTCATGGAGGGGCAGCGCAACGTGATGATCGGTCTGAGCAACGGGCAGATCGTCTATGTCCCCTTCTCGCGTGCCGTCAGCCACGACCGGACTATCGACCGTGGAGCGGTGGATCTGGTGCGCATCCTCTCTATCTGACATTATTTTCGAACAATACTGACTTCATGAAACGCGTAATAGGAATAGGAAACGCTCTGACAGACATGTTGGTCAATCTGAAGACCGACAAAGTACTCGATACGTTCAATTTGCCGAAAGGTTCGATGAGCCTGGTGGATGCGGCCTTGCAGACCGAGATTTCGAAATCGGTCGCCGGTCTGCCTTACTCGCTCTCGCTCGGCGGATCGGCCGGGAATACGATCCGGGCGATGGCCCGGTTGGGTTGCGACGTGGGCTTTATCGGCAAGGTGGGAACCGACAAGACGGGAGATTTCTTTATTCAGGCTCTTGAGAACCTGGGTATAGAACCCTTTATTTTCCGGGGGAAGGAGCGCTCGGGAAGGTGTGTGTCGCTTATTTCTCCCGATGGGGAACGGACGATGGTGACGTTCCTGGGGGCTGCGCTGGAGTTGAGTGCGGCAGAGGTTACGTCCGCTATTTTCGAAGGTTACGACTGTCTTTATATCGAAGGTTATCTGGTGCAGGATCACGAGTTGATTGCCGGTGCGGTCCGTACGGCTAAAGCCTGCGGTCTGAAGGTGGCGATCGACCTGGCGAGTTTCAATGTCGTGGAGGCCAACCTGGAATTTCTGCGCTCGCTCATTCAGGATTACGTCGATATCGTTTTTGCCAACGAGGACGAAGCGAAAGCCTTCACCGGCGAGGGCGAGCCGCTCAATGCCTTGCAGATGCTTTCGGAGCTGTGCGAGCTGGCCGTCGTGAAGGTCGGTATCAAGGGGGCTTTGATCAAGCGGGGCAGCGAAGTGGTCCACGTGGGCATCATGGCCGCAGCCAAGCGGGTCGATACGACGGGTGCGGGCGATCTGTATGCCGCCGGATTCCTCTCCGGGTTATGCGAGGGACTGACGCTGCGCCAGTGCGGTACGATCGGTGCCATCGTCGCCGGGAAGGTGATCGAAGTGGTCGGAACGACTTTCAGCGAGGAGGCGTGGCAGCACGCGTTCCAGCTGGTCGAGAAGGTACGGTCGGAGAAATACCTGTTCTAAAGGGAAACTCTTATCGGCGTGCCGACTGTTTTTGTTATTGCATTACGGTAGTTGTTTGTGCCACTTTTAAGAGAGTAGAATTATGAAAGCAAAACGAATGTTGGCTTGGACTCTGGTCGCTGTTTTATCGGCGATGCTCGTCACCTCGTGTGCCTCCCGTCGCCCTCGTCACCCGAATCCGCCTTCGGTGCACCATTTTCATGAACGGCCGCATCCGCCTCACAAAAAAGCTCCGAAGCCCCATAAACATCCCCGACCGGGGCATAAGCCCGGCACGCCTCCGCCGCATGGGAAACATAAATAAAGATGTTCCTCCGCCGGACACTCGTCCGAACTATGGTCTGGGGTTCCGCCGCCTGTTTCACTGGAATAGCGGATACGTATGTACGGCTCTGTGCGGCAAGTCCTGCATCCGGAGAACATATTTGTACAGCAAAATTTTCTGATACCGGTTTGCAGCGATGCAGCCGGTATTTTCACTGGCAGATCCCCAAGCCTGCGTCTTACGGTTTTCGACCCGATATTCCCCGTGTGATTTGCCTCCGCATCAGGAGCAGATAGCGGGCTTTGGGGACGGAGAACCGCAACAGGAAGCCGAGAGCCAACAGGAGTGTCGCACCCCACTTGACGGCTTCGCCCGATAACAGACGCACGGTTTGCCCCCTCATTCCGGCCCGCAGGCGTTGGGTGCGTCCGACCTGGTAACATAATGATTCGAAGTATTCCCGGGAAATCTTTCGCGGCGGAATGATATGCCACATAATTGCTGTCGGAACATAGTAACAACGTTCTCCGGCATCTGCCAACCGCTGAAAAAGATCGCTCTCTTCGCCTCCGATCAGTTGCTCTCCGGTTCGCCCCAGCGAAGGGTCGAAGGCGCCGTATCGTTGGACCGTCGAACGCCGCAGGGCCATGTTGCCGCCGCCGGGAATACGTCCTTTCGGAAAAGGGCGGATCTTTCGCCCCAGGTCGATCGGATTGGCTATCGGACGTTCGGTATAACTCGACATCCAGGCCGGGCGTCCCGCAGGATATTCGGGTATGATAGGGCCTCCGGCCGATGCAGCGTCGGGGTAGGCGTCGAAGAGGGCGACGTACGAAGAGATGAACTGTTCGTTGATGCGTTCGTCGTCGTCGATGATGGCGATGTATTCGCCCCGGCTTTCGTCGATACCCCGGTTGCGGGCATGGGAGAGCCCCTGCCGGGTTTCGGTTACGATCCGAAGGTTGATTGCGGGATGTTCTGTTGCGAACGCTTCGAACCGGGCCAGCGTGTCATCCTGCGAATTGTTGTTCACGACGATACACTCCCACTCTGCGGCCGGGAAATCCTGCCGCACGACCGACCGGAGCGCTTCGACGAGCGCTGCGGAGCGGTTGTAAGTGGCGATGATGAGCGATAATCGGATCATAGGGCAAAGATAGTGAAAGCCGAGAGAAAACGGGAACTTGTTCCCAATTTTCCGAGGCGCATCCTATTTAAGACTATGTCAAAGATAGTGAAAGCCGAGCGCAGCCCCAAATTTATTTAAGTTCCTTTTCCTCCTCCTTGCGGGGCAGTGTACGCAAGCGTTCACTGCTCCCGTTTCGAGCGTCGTTTGAGCTTTGCCGAGTTTTCTTATCTGGGCCGACGGTTATGGTCCGATATACTTTCCCGGATGAAAAATACCCCTGCAGTTCGGGCAGGGGTATTCGGTCTGTCGGAATCGGTTTATTTCCGAATGACCAGGTATTTCGATATGCTCCAGAATTTTGCGGGATCGGTGATTTCGAGCGTTACCAGTTTGTCTTCGCCCGGTGTGAGCGTGTAACTCTCTTTGGGGTGCGAGGTGAGCAGCTTGGGCTTTTTGCTGCCCGTTTCGATTCGGGTCAGATTCCGCAGGTCGGCCGATGTGAATGCCGATTTGTCGAAGTCGCCATCCATGATGCTCTTGGTTTTGAAGAGTCCGTTGCCTTCGACGATGCGAGCCTCCTTGAGCTGCTTCATATCGGCGATGCAGAACCAGACGACATTGAGCTGACTATCCTGTTCCTCGATCGTAGTTTTTTGGCTGGCAGTGACTTCGTTCAATCCGGCGATGTCCTTGTTGAGCTCCTCGACCGTACCGGCGAGCTCCTCGATCTCGATGTTTTTTTGGGACAGCTCGGTCTGAAGCGATTCGATCTGTGCGACTTTCCGGGTCATTTCTTCCTGCAGACGTTTGATCGTCCCGGCCAGCGAAGCGTTCTTGCGGCCGCTTTGTGCGAATTGTGCTTCGAGTTCGGCGATTCGCTCCTTGTTTTGGAGCAGGATACCCTTGATTTGGTTGATCTGCGATACCATCTGTTGTTTTTTGTCCAGCGGCTTGTTTTCGATGTCGCTTATTTGAGTCATCACGCGGTCTTCGACTTCGCGGATCGACTGAAATCCGGTTTCGATCTCATTGAGGATTTCCAGCGTTTGATCGTACTTTTGCTCGACGGTGAGCAGCGAGTCCCGTTGGGCGAGCAGGGTCTGGTATTTTCCTGATTTTTCGACGCATGACACTGCGGTCAGCGCTACGGCTGCGAAAGCCAGAATAAGTCTGAATGTCTTCATTGGTATTGGAATTTGGTTTTTGCAATTAGAAATATCCAATCGTGTGCCATTGTATTCAAAATGTTGATTGATAATTTGTTGTTGCGATATTCGTGCGGTCGATGACTGTGGAATCGTGCCCCAAATGTGTGGAAGCTGTGTGGAAACGGGCCGTTTTCGGACTGTGTATCGCGGTACAGTCGGATTTCCGATAAGCGGAGGCGGAAGCTTCGGATAAATTGCAAAGCCCCGGCCTATGAAAAGCCGGGACTTCGTTCGATGTTTACGATTCGGGGATTATTTCAGGACTTTCAACAGTTCGGGCAGCAGGCAGGAAATCGTATTCTCGTTCTGTGCCGTGTAGAAGATGCCGTCGATGACGGCTTTTTCGTCCGTTCCGATACAGCTTTTGACGACCGGTTTGAGGAACGGATGCAGGGCCACCCGTCTGCCCTGTGCGATGCCGAGGTTGTCGAAGAGCAGTGCTGCGGCGCAATGCCCTGCGATCGTTTTTCCCTGGGCCGCAAAATTTTTGATGACGCTCAACATATCCACGTTGTAGGGTTTGTCTGCGTTTTCCGCGAATTTGGGCATGGCGTCGCCGCAGGCGAATACGAGGGCGTCGTATTCGTGTTCATGGCCTTTGAGTGAGGTGATTACATCGTCCGTCTGGAGGCGAAGCCCCGAGTTGGTTTTTACATTCGTGGTATCCGCTACCGCGAATGTCCTGAAGGGAATGCCGTTCTCGAAGAAGGTTTCCAAATACTGAAACAAGCCCGATCCGTTGACAGGGTTTACGACCAATACAGCTACTTTCTTTGCCATAATTTTTGAGTTTTATGGTTATTAATGATATGTTAGTTACTTTTGTAGTGCAAACATAAAATAAGTAATCGGGTTCTGCAAGAGGTGATTTTTTGGTAAGCGAGTTACAAAAAGGTAACCGATGTTGAACGACAAAGAGATAAAACCGCAAAAAAAATGAAAACTTTTTTACACGAGGGAATTTGCCCGATTCGGGATATCTTGAGCCGCCTCGGTGACAAGTGGTCGCTGCTGGTGCTGACGACGTTGTATTCGAACGGGACGATGCGTTTCAACGACATTCAACGTTCGCTCGGGGATATTTCGCAGCGGATGCTGACTGTCACCCTGCGTTCGCTCGAAGCGGACGGGCTGGTCCATAGAGAGGTCTATCCCGAAGTGCCGCCCCGCGTCGAGTATCGTTTGACCGATTCCGGGGGCGATCTGATGCCGTATCTGAACAATCTGGTGGAGTGGGCGTTGAAGAACACGCCGGCCATTCTGGAACGGCGTGCGCAGGCGGTGCGGGCGAAGTGATCTGCCGGAGGTATAAGAAAAGTGTTTGCAGCGGATTCGGATACCGTGCTGCAAACACTTGCTTATTTAGTAGGTGTGGGGAGGAGGCTTTTCCTACAAGCTGTCCCCGAAATCCTTGCGGAATTTCTCCATCAGGCGTGCCGGCCAATCGGTAGTCGGCTCCAGACCGCCCATGAAGAACCGGAGCACGGGCGGCTCGTAGGTGAAGCGCAGACCGCCGATCAGGTGACGGTTCTCGTAGAGCCACTCCAGACGGTCGATGACGTATTTGATCTGGGAAAGCGTGAATACGCGGCGCGGGCAGGCGAGGCGTACCAGCTCGACGTCGGCCAGGATCTCTTTGCCGTTCTCGTCGCGGACGCTCGATACCGTACCGCGCTCCATACCGCGTACGCCCGAGCAGAGGTAGAGGGCTGCGGCCAGTGCTCCGGCGGGGTACTCCTCCTGCGGGATATGCTCGCAGAATTTCATGGCGTCCAGGTGTCCGCCCAGGACGCCGGCCGGAGTCACGACGGGAATGCCTTTCGGATCGAGCGTGTTCACCAGGTAGCGGATGGTGTCGATACTCTGGCAGATGACGGTTTCGTCCTGTGTTTCGTAGAGGCCTACGGCCATCGCTTCGATTTCACGAACCGAAATACCGCCGTAGGTAAGGAAGCCTTCGAACAGAGGAATCATAGCTTCCATTTTATTGTAAAGTTCCCTGCGGTTGGTGCAGATGCCGCCGCCGCGCGAGGAGCTGAGTTTGCGGGCCGAGAAGTAAACCAGATCGGCCAGTCCGGTCATTGCCTTGATGATGTCGGCCATCGAATTCTCTTTCCAGTGCTCTTCGCGTTGCTGGATCAGGTAAGCGTTTTCACCCAACAGACTGGCGTCGAGTACCAGCATCAGGTTGTATTTGTCCGCGATGCGGCGCACGTCCATCAGGTTGGACATCGAGAAGGGCTGGCCGCCGATCAGGTTGGTCGAGGCTTCCATGCGGATGAACGGAATGTTCTCCACGCCTGTTTCGGTGATGAATTTTTCAAGTTTTTCAATGTCCATATTGCCCTTGAAGGGGTTGTCGGAGTGCAGTTCGAGACCTGCGTCGGAGATCAGCTCCACGATTTTACCGCCGTTCTCCTGGATGTGAGCCAGAGTCGTGGTGAAGTGGTAGTTCATGGGTACCGTCTGACCGGGCTTGATGAAAGTACGCGCAATGATGTTCTCCGCAGCGCGTCCTTGGTGGACAGGCAACAGGTATTTCTTACCCAGTACGTCTTCCACAGCTTTCTGCAAACGCACGAAAGACTGCGAACCCGCATAGGCGTCGTCGGCGCGGAGCATCGCCGCGAGCTGGTTGTCGCTCATGGCATTGGTACCGCTGTCGGTTAACATGTCGAGGAAAACATCGGTCGTCTGTAAACGGAAGGTGTTGAAGCCGCCCTCTTTCAGGGCATCGAGACGACGTTCGATAGGAACGAGATGCAATTTTTGTACTACGCGCACTTTGTGCAATTCCAAAGGCAGATCTTCGCCTCTGAAAAACTTGACATTTTTCATTCTTTAATATAAGTTAGAAATTAAGGGTCTGAATACAGGCAATAATAATAACCGTCGTCCATAGCGGGTAGGGTAATTATGTTTTATATAATTCAGTTGTTTTTGAGGCGTGCGGCTATTGTTCCCGTCGCACGGTCCGGTTAAAAACAAATAAAGTATCCCGCAGGATACTTTATCGCAGTAGGCTGTCGGAAAATTTTCGGTCGAAAACCGAATTCCGTTCCATAGTACCCGGAGCCGGGATCGAACCGGCACAACATTGCTGTCATTGGTGTTTGAGACCAACGCGTCTACCAATTCCGCCATCCGGGCTGCTAAATCGGTGATTTGCTCTGCAAAAGTAATGATTTATCGAGGAACTCCAAATTTTTTTCGCATTTTTCTGCGTCCTTACTGTCTGCCGAAGTGGACGAGGAGCCTGGCGGCCTTGGCCGGTCCGACGAGGGCCGAGAGTTCTTCGGCAGGGGCCGTGCGGATTTTCTCCACCGTACGGAAATGGCGCAACAGGAGCTCTATGGTCTTCGGGCCGACTCCTTCGATATTTTCCAGTTCACTGTGAATGAAAGCTTTGCTTCGCTTCTGCCGGTGGAAGGTGATGCCGAAGCGATGGGCTTCGTCGCGGATGTGACACACCACTTTGAGCGGTTCACCCGTACGGCTCAAGTAGTAGGGCATCGGGTCCCCGGGGAAGAAGATCTCTTCGATCCGCTTGGCCAGGCCTACGATGGGGACTTGTTTTTCGATTCCCAGTTCGCACAGCACGGCATAGGCGCTGGAGAGCTGTCCTTTGCCGCCGTCCACGATAATCAGGTCGGGCAGTTCGGCTCCTTCGGCGATCAGGCGGCTGTAACGGCGGAAGACGATCTCGCGCATCGAGGCGAAGTCGTCTGCACCGATGACGGTTTTGATGTTGAAATGGCGGTACTCCTTGCGTGAAGGCTTGCCGTCCCGGAATACCACGCATGAAGCTACCGGGTTGGTCCCCTGCAGGTTGGAGTTGTCGAAGCATTCGATGTGGCGGGGCGGACGGTCCAGGTGCAGCTCCTTTTGCATGGTGGCCATCAGGCGTTCGGTATGCCGCTCGGGATTCTTGATCTCGAGGTTCTTGAGTTGTTCGGCGCGATAGATACGGGCGCTCTTGAGCGAGAACTCCAGCAGATCGAGTTTTTCGCCCCGTTTGGGAACGGTGAAGGTCACTCCGTCGAAAAGTTGCGCGGCCGAGGGGAGGTAGGGAACGATGACCTCTTTGGCCAGCGTTCCGGCGATCGTTTCGGCGATGTGCTGGATGGCCAGGGTCAGCATTTGGGCCGGATCGGTGTCGATGCCCGTGGTGAGCCGTATCGTATAGACGCCCACGACCGAACCGTGGCGGATGCGCAGGAAATTGCAGTAGGCCACATCGTCGTCCACCAGCAGGGAGAAGACGTCCACGTCCACGATGCGTGCGCTGACGATCACCGATTTGCTCGAATAGTTGTCCAGGGCGTCGAGGCGTGTCTTGTAGCGTTGTGCGACTTCGAATTTCAGGTTTCGGGCGGCTGCCTCCATCTCTTTTTCAAGATAGGTACGCACGGGGCGCAGGTCGCCTTTGAGAATCGAAACCGTCATATCGACCAGTGCGTCGTATTCTTCTTCGCTTTGCGCTCCCACGCAAGGTCCCTTGCAGTTGCCCAGGTGGTATTGCAGGCAGACCGAATAGCGCCCTTTGGCGATAGCCGCCGGCGAAAGGTTGAGCGAGCAGGTTCGCAGGGGAATCACCTCGCGGATAAACTCCAGGATACTGCGCTGCATCATTACCGAGCCGTAGGGACCGAAATATTGGGAGCCGTCGCGGTTGAGGATGCGGGTGGACTGTACGCGCGGGAACGGTTCGCGGCGCACGACGATCCAGGGATAGGTCTTGTCGTCCTTGAGCAGGATGTTGTAGCGCGGCTGGAGGGTCTTGATCAACGAGTTTTCGAGCAGCAGGGCGTCCGTTTCGGTATCGACGACGATGTGCCGGATCGCAGCGATCTGCCTCACGAGTACCTGTACCTTGGCGCTGTGTTCCTTGTTCTGCATGAAATACGAGCTGACCCGCTTGCGCAGGCTTTTGGCTTTGCCGACGTAGATGATCGTCCCGTTCTTGTCCAGAAACTGATATACGCCCGGTGACAGAGGCAGCAGGGCCACCTGTTCTTTCAACCCGTATTTTTTTACGTTGTCCATCTGTCGCAAAAGTAGCAAAATTTTAACAAAGACCTCTGCCGTGCGCTGAATCGGAGAATGAGCCGGAGTTTTTCGGCAGAAGTCGTCGATTGAACAGATTGTTCGTGGTTGAAAAGTATTTATATTTTGATTATTTGTCGAAAACATTATACCTTTGGGCCGTTTTATTGAGCAAAATCTGCCTATGAAAAATTTTTTATTCCTGTTATGTATTCTTTCGCTCTGCTTCGGGTGCGACAAGGCGTATGATCTGAACAAGATCGAATCCGGCGATGTAACCATCGGCAACGACCAGAGCGAATGGATTATGCCGTTGGCGCAGATCACGGTCGGAATGGACGAGTTGCAGGACGGCAGTGCGGATATCCGCGCTATTTTCGACGAGGTCGATATCTGGTTGCCGACGACGCTCCCGGGCAATGCGGAGTGGGTCGATATCGTCCGTCTTTCGAGCGATGGAACTTATCTGGACGGAATGCTGGAGGCTCTTATCGACGAGATGCTCGTTCCCGGATCGAAAAAAATGGACGAAGTGGTCGATCTGATTTGGTCCAACGAAGGTTACCGCGAGCGTTTTACGGCGTTGATTCCGGCCGATAGCGAGGAGCTTTTCAAGGCGGAATTCAAGAAGTTTTTCGGCGAGGACAACGAGGCTGGCGAAGCGTTGCGCGATACGATGGGCGAGCTGGCGCGGGAATTTCTTTCCCAGATTAAAATCAATACGATTACTTATAATGCGACGTTGGATGTCGACGATGATTTGATCGATATCCCAAGATCTTTCAAAGATCTTGGACCATGCATTATCGCACCTCGCTTCGCGCATACGGCTGAGCATTCAAACCTTGGTACATCCTAAACATCAGCATGTCCGCGGGTTCGCTAGAATCCCAAGCAGTTTCAGAAAAAAGCCAGCCATGCAGATCATCGAAAGCAGCTCAGTGGCCGGGGTCATCAAACGCTCGTTTGACCGCCCGGGGAGAAACTGGATCAAACACATCGTTTTCCCGGACTTCCAGCGCCCATACTGCTGGTCCTTAAACGACATTCAGAAGATTCTTGACGATATTGACGAGCTTCGATATTCCCCTGACGAAGAGCGATACCGCGAAGAGGATGAATACTATCTGGGGGCTATCTGCATCATGCCGCTCCGCGACAGCGACAGTCCCGAGCATGCTCACGACATGGCGCTTCTTGACGGCCAGCAGCGGCTCACGAGCCTCATGATTCTGGCCCGCGTTCTCTATGAACGCGCTATGCGGAGCAAGACTGATGTCCTGCGAAGTTACGGCGCAAATATCGCCTGGATCATGGGGCGGAATCTCGTCTGGAAGCGAGCGTTTCTTTATCAGGAACCCGCAACCCTGCAGCATATCCGTCAAATCTATTTCGCCCTTGACCGAGAATACCGGCAGATTGAAGCTGACGCGGCGCTCGACGACGCACAGAACGCCGGGGCACTGAGCTTTTACGAAGAAACGCTCCTGCGCGATCTCCGGCGCTTTCGCTACATCCTCCTCTCAGGACGGCTTGCCGTCAACGTACTACAGAGCCTCAAGGAAGCCGAACAATACTTCCAGGGCGAAAACAACCGCGGACTGCCGATGTCACTCCTCGACATCCTCAAGGCTTATCACATGCGGTTCGAAACGGCTCCGGATCGTCAAAAGGAAATTCGGCGCATTTGGAGTGCTTTCAATGAATCGCCGCCGAGCGAATCCGACCGCGAAACGCACGATGACGAAGCTTCGAAGGCTGCTGCCGCCAGGCTCGCACAACGGAAATACGCCGTTGAAGCTCATGTCATCCCGGCGCTCCTGATGCGATGCGACATTGATCCTTGGCCGGAAAGCGCCAATAGTCCTCAGAATGCCGACTTGCTCAAAGGCATCATCGGCACTCATCGGCGCGATCGAATCGTTGACGGGAAACTATCTGCATCGAGCAACCAGCATCTCTTTGACTTGCTTGAACCCGTTCAGACCGGCATAGGCTTCTTCCGGATGCTCGACCAGTACCGGCGCATAGACGAAGCGCTTGACGAGCTCGAGCAAACGGCTTTCAATCCTGCGAGCGGCTTAAAGCTCAACAATGATCAGAGGCTCATTCTCCGGCTTGCGCTCATTGCTTGGACTGACCGCTTTGCTCCGCGCACGGCTTTTAACAGCAGCGCCTCTTCACATGCCCTTGCCGCTGCGCTCGCGGCGGATGCCGAATTCCGCACATTTGCCCGCCATTTTGCACGCTTTCTCAATCGGCTTCGCAACGCAGATAAGCAGATCCCGGGGGCATTTGACCGGCTCGACAAAGCCGCGCTGCTGCGATGCCTGCGCTACTGGAACGCACGCACGAATCTCATTTTTCTGCCGCACCGTTCCGCAACGCCCGCCGCATGCAAACGCTCGCTGCTTCAGGCGACAACGCCGGAAGCGATGGCGCCCTACATCAAAAATACGACTTGGATTCAGCGCTATCGGCTTGCCTATGATATGGAGGCCGCTCTCGAGGCATCTGCAGCAGACACTGAGCAAAACACGACGGATGAGGCTTCCGACCATGAATAACACCGCAGCCCAAACGCCTGCTGCCCGTACCCAGCGCTTTTCTTCGAAAAGTCTCAGCATGGGTTCCCTTGGAACCGATCAGGCGCGCTACGTCATTCCGGTCTATCAGCGGCCTTATGCCTGGACTTCCGTGCAGGTGTCGCAGCTGATGCAGGATCTGCTGGACTTCTACCGCAGTCCCGATATTCAGAGCACCTATTCGCTAGGCACAATCGTCTGCGATGAGGAGACGCCCGGCGTTTTCTCCATTCTGGACGGTCAGCAGCGGCTCACGACGATTGACCTCCTGCTCGAGGAAATCAGCCGCCGGCTCGATCGGCCGGCAAACGAGAAACATAAGCGAATCATATCGGCCTACCGATACCTGAGCGGCATGGAAGCGGACTGCGAGAGTCCGCTGCCGGCCTGCACAGAACAACGGAACCGCATTGCCGGCGCGCTCACCGAATTCATCGAGCGTCAGGGGCTGCGGGAAGATTTGGCGGCGCAGACCTTTCTCAGGGCGTTTGAAGCGTGCATTCACGATCGCGTGAGCATTCGACGCGTCGTGATACCGCTCTCCGACAAGGTCGAAAACGAAGCCCCCGCCATGTTTGAAATCATCAATATGCGCGGGCAGCAGCTCTCAGCACTCGACATTCTGAAGTCGCGTTTGCTGTCGCGGTTCATCGAAAAGGACCGCTTCGGCCGAGCGCTCTTTACGCATCTCTGGCGCAGCACTGATGAGCGTCTGGTTTTCCCGGCTGCAGCTGCCGCAGGCTACGACCTGAAGGGGTGGCATTCGGGTCAAGTCTCCGCATCGGTTTCCAAGGATGAAACCGATGACACGCCGATCTCCGACGCGCTGACGATCGATGAGATTATTGCCAGCGCAGACGAAGCGCCGCTCGAATTGGATGACAAAAAAGGACGGACCGACAAACCGCCTAAGCGCGAAACGGATCAGCCCCCAGCGGCTGATGAGGAGAACCGAGAACAATTCGTTCCGCCGATTGACATGATGAACATGCTCGTCATCGCCAATGAGCTTTTCAAGTACGACAAAGCAAGAACGGCCGGTGCCGAAAACGGCCCGCTGCCCGCATACGAAGCGCTGGCAACCACGAACTTTGACAGACGGTTCGATCATATTGTGCAGGCCGAGGCGCCCGGTACAGCCGATGTATGGCGCCTGATGGGAGCGCTCTCGATCGTCCTTCAGACGGTCGGCGCCTGGGGGCGCTATCGTCAAGCACAGAATGAGGCATTTGAAGGCGCCCCCAATGCTTTCAATCAGCTGATTCAGACCTTTATGGCCTCGGGCGGCTTCAGCGCTTCGGGGCAATACTGGCTCCTCGTGCTTTCGGCGACAGCGCTGGAGATGAGTCTAGGGACTGACGGCAAATTGCCCGACAGCCCAGAAGCTTTCCTCGCCATGAAAAAGCCCGCATTTGCGAAGATCCGCAAGATTGCTCAGCTTCGACTGCTCGCCTGGGCCTACCGCGCCGCAGAGGCCGGTCAAGCCCGAGGAGCCGAAGGCGTATTTAAACTGACAGCAGAAACACCCTCAGAAAACACAGCCCAAACCCAGCTGCTGGCTGCGCAAGCTTCCGTTGAAGCCGCTGCGCCCGGGTGGCATTACCACGACGGCACCCTCTCACAGTTCGATCTTTTCCTGACGGATTACGTGCTCTGGGTCGACGGCCACACTGGCGGAAACCGCCCTTTTGCTGCTCTGAAGCGTGCTATGGATGCTTTTGCAGACAAGGCTCAATCCCCAGAGGAGACTGAACTGGCCGGTGCCTTCCGAGCATTCAATTGGAGGGCCTTCAAAGAAAAGGCCCGGACGCTGCGCATCGTTGCCCGAAGCGACATCGAGCATTGGCTGGCCCGCAACCGCGCTGATCTTGGGAAGGATGCCGACGCCGCCCGCGAAGAACTTCTTCGCCGACACGGCTTTGGCAACCTCGCGCTCATCAATGAGAGCGACAATTCCTCTCTGGGCAACGGCGCGCCCGCCGGCAAGGCGGAGCTGGTGCTTAAGCGCATGTCTAATCCGACGCCTAAACTCCTTTGGCTCGCCGTACTCAGTCAGCAGTTCCCGAATCTGGACGGGCAGCATGTTGAAGGGCTCACAGCGCTCTGGGCCTCCTACATCGGCGAATTTTCTTTCGGGTGATGCGCTGCGCCGGCAGACCTCCGCTGCGGCGCTTCGCCAAATCCGCTGTTCAGCAAGCGATTTGACTGTTTTTTCATTCAAAGGTAAAACCACACCATGTCATTTGATGCCGCCTATGCCGCTTTGAAAGCTCAGCATTTGGAAGGTCGTGTCCGCCGATTCCCCGGATCGAGTGCAACCGTTGCCTTGGCTGCTCAGGAACTGGGAACCGCTGAAGGCGCAATTGCCAAAACCATGGCGCTCCTGGGACCGGACGGCCCCATTCTGGTGCTTGCTGCCGGCGACCGAAAGATCGACGGCGGATCTTTCAAACGCACTTTTCACTTTAAGCCCAAGTTTGTGCCGGGAACCGATGTCGAAGCGCTCGTCGGACACGCACCCGGCGGCGTCTGTCCGTTTGGCAGGCATGACGGCATCCCTGTCTGGCTTGATCGGTCGCTCCTCAGTCACGCCGAAGTATGGCCGGCCTGCGGCGATGACGCTTCAGGCGTGCGTTTGACGCCCGAAGAGCTTTATCGGGCCGCAGGCGCCGTCGGCTGGTGTGAAGTGACCAAATCAGCTCTCGCCAAAGCGGCTTAACTTTCTGCGGCTGACAGGCATACGGGGATGCATGCGTCCGAGCGGACGCATGACATCGCACCAAACCGGCACCGCCGCCTCCCGCCAGGCAGAGTTCAATTTCTTGCCGGCATTGAACTTAACGCTCTGGCGGCCCAAGCTTTAGGGGACGAAAACGACCTCTTCAAGCTTCGGAATCGTCTTGATCATGCCCTTTCCAATCATCCAGTCAGCAGTGCGTTTGACGTCCGCAGAAGACGGCAGCGGCGGCAGACCGTCCGCTGTGCCGAAATGCGCATAAGTCGGCATCTTATAGGCCGCAGCAGCCGCTTTCGTGAGCAGGCTCTTTTTTACCATCAAGGCACGGAACTTTTCCGGATCGCTTTCAATGGCCTTAGCCGCATCGGCGAGCGCCGCGCGGAAGGCGGCTGCCGTTTGCGGCGTGACGGCGGCCTTGCGGAAGGCAACTACCGCGAGCGGCTCAGCGAGCGTACGGTCATCCCAAAGTGCTCTGCCGCCCTTCGATTCCACCAGGCTGCAGAGGGGCTCGGGTAGGAGCGCCGTTTCCATTTTGCCCGCGAGGAGCAGCTGGAGACGAATGGGAATTTGGCGAACTTCTACGCGTTTCATGGCGGACGGAGGCAGTCCCGTCGTCGCTTCCATGCGGTCAAGCAGGTAATCGATGATGGTCGAGGCACTCATGGCCGTATCCGTACCCGGATGCGTCTTGATGTCTTCGAGTGATGTCAGGTTCGAACCCGGACGAGTGACCAGTGCAAAATTGCGCTCGGCCGGATTGGCATACGTCACCGTCGCCGCTACAGCCTGCGGCGCACCGGCAGCATTCTGCGTGAACACGTTGATGAGGTCGCCGTAATGCCCTGCGAGCTCTCCGGCACGCATAGCTGCGCCGATTTCAATGGCCGATTTAAATGGCAGGAGCTGGATGCGCAGCCCCCGGGACTCGAAGAACCCTTCTGACTCGGCCGCATAAAGCAGCACGGAATCGGCCGCCGGCAGCACGCCGATCTTTAAGAGCGGCTCTTCTGCAGCTAACGAAAACGGTGTAACCATCATGCCCGCGGCGAAGCAGAGTGCGGCGGTCCGGATGCCGAAAGTGCGGCGATTCATAAGGACAAAGTCAGTGGCCATGGCGAAGGTTCAAAGCTCAAACAAATCGGATGAAAAACCTAACGATTCACTATTGTACACATGCACAATTTAATGATGTATTAAAAAGCCCGCTGCCGAGCATGCGTGCGGCAGCAGGCTTTCTGCGGCATCCGGAATGAATCAGAAGCGCTTCTTCTTTTTAGGTGCCTCACTCTCGGGCGCCTTCTCAATCGCAGTGAGGTGCGTGGTGACGGCGCCCGGCACTGCCGAAGAAGCTTTAAGCTCGGCTTTGAAAATCGTCCCTGAAAGCGTCAGGACTTCGCCGTCTTTAAGCGCAGCGCCGCGGGTAATCTGCACCATAGCAGCCGCAATCATCTGGGCGCGAATGACGGCAGGTGCATCGGGACTCTCAAGAATCTCAAGATCTGGACAGGCAAAGCGGTCAAGTCCGAGCGTATAACCGCTTAACGGCGCATCTTCTTCGCGCTGCCAAAGGCCAAAGAAGACGATGTTGAAGATCGGGAAAGCCGTCTCAGAATGCTGCATCGTGAGGACATCGCTGCGGAAGCGCTCGGGCTCAAAGAGACGGCCGGCCGAGTTGATGGCGCTCACATTGGGCTGACGCGTGAGCGACCCCAAAATCTTCATAGCCGTACGGGCATTCTCAACGAGCGTCGCCTCTTCGGCGACCACAGCAAGGGCGAGATACGCCAGGTGCGTTGATGCCATTTCCTGCGCGTCCGGCCAGTCCGGGCAGTTTTTAGCCTGCTCATCCGCGGCATTTCCAGGAACGGGGTGTCCCTCAAATCCAATCACCACAAGGGAACCGTTCACGCGAAAAAGCCACGGTTTACGGGAATCCGTCGGAACCGGTTCGGCTTTGATATTCCAGTCCAGATCGAGCTGCGCCGCCAGACGCTCCGGCTCCCATGCCGGCACACGCAAAAGCGCCAATGCCGTAACGGGATGCTCCGCAGGTTTGAATGCACTGGCGTGAACTTCGGACTGGGAATGTTCGGAGAGCTGAGACGGCGCTTTGTCAGTCATGGATGATCAATGATGAATGAAGAGAAAACCGCATTATACGGGCGTACCACCTGCCTCACGCTCAAACATCATCTACCTGAAAACACAAAAAGAAATGAAGTGAATTTCAGCCTGTTTTCAGGGACAGCAGAAAAACTGTTTCATGACAAACAAAAGTAAACAAAACGTTTTGACTGAAAACAAATACTTTCTTCAAAGAATCTTCATAGCCCCAGTTGATAACGTAATGAACAAAATAGTTAGTTAGATATCAATACATTGGTTATTTGTTGTTTTATTGCACGGTTGACCTTATTTTTTCCTTGTTTTCCTTTAAAAGGCGACAAAAATCTAGGGTATTACCAAATTTTGTAATTTTATTGAGTTAATTTATAGGCTGTTCGGCGGCATTCAATACCGAGCAGGTATAGGGTGAGCTGACAATGGCATTTACAAAATGCTGTTTTTTTTTGATCCGTGCGGCCAGTCCCTTTTAAGACTTTCGACTGCACACGGACCAACTAGCTCTAGAAGGTTTTAATCATGAAAAAGACTCTCGCTGCGCTCGCCGTTCTCGGCGCTTTTGCGGGCAGCGCTGTTGCTGCCGATGTTCAGCTTTATGGTGTGGTCGATGAAGGCTTCATCTACACCAACACCAAGGTTACTGATCAAAAGTCTGACAATCAGTTTCAGCTCGGCTCCGGCCTCAACCTCGGCTCCCGCTGGGGCTTGAAGGGCACGGAAGACCTCGGCAACGGCTATAAGGTCGGCTTTAAGCTCGAAAGCGGCTTTAACGCCGACACCGGCACACTTCAGGAAAACCGCCTCTTCCGCCGTGAAGCCGGTCTGACGCTCTACGGTCCTTTCGGCTCCTTGGGCTTCGGCCGCTTCGGCGGCATTGCCTCCGCGGCCGGCACGTATGACCTCATCGGCTACGTCGATTCCTTCGACGGCGGCGACAACAATGTTTGGGGCTTCGCCGCTTCATCCCGCTACGACAACGTCGTTGCCTACCAAACGCCGCGCTTTGCCGGTCTGCAGCTGACGGCCCAGTACTCCTTTAAGACTGACAGCTCGGCCACCGCGGCTACCTACAGCGGCGACGAAGGCACTTCTGCCGCCAAGCGCTACGCCTCAATCGGCGTGAGCGGCGATTACGGCGCTGCGCAGTTCGCTGCCGGCTACGAACTCACGAAGTACGGCGCTAATGCGTCCGGTATTCGCGAAGTCGCTGACAAGGACGGTTCGCTTGTCTTCGTCGGCGGCAACTACAACTTTGAAGTGGTTCGCGTCTACGCAGAAGCCCAGTACTTTGAAGGTTTGTCTGGCATTAAGAATGCTTACAACGACGAATTCACGAAAGGCGATCCTTCGTCCGATGGTCTGAAGGGCTACGGCCTCCACCTCGGCGCCAAGGCTCCGATTGCGGCCGGTACTCTGACGGCGGGCCTCTATTATGTCGATGGCAAACAAGACTTTACCTCGACTGCTGATCAGGACTTTAAGTACTACGGCGTTTCTGCCCGCTACGTCTACCCGCTCAGCAAGCGCACGAGCGTCTACGGCGGTGCCGGTCCTCTGTCGACAATGCTGCGGCAAACGGCTCTGACGAAGACACCAAGCTGGTTCAGGCTTACGTCGGTTTGTCCCACACGTTCTAATGCGAATGTGAGCAGTCTTCTTCCGGAAGACTGCTGCCGCCTATGAAGTCGAACGCGGTGCCTCTCAATATGAGAGACACCGCGTTTTTGTAAAGAATCGGCGTTAGTTATTGACGGATGCTTTGCTGCATGCCAATCGCCGCCCCAAGGCTAAGCGTCTTTATCAGGCCTTTTTGCGGCAGCAGCGCTTGGCGCCGGCCGTCTTTTCTTCCGCCTTGGTATCACAGGCCTCCCCTGCATGCGCATCGGAGCGCATCGCGCGAAGGAACCACAGATCCTTGGCAAATCCAGCGAGATAGCCTTCAAACGTACCCTGCACCAGGAAATCATCCGCCTCAGCCGCTTCATCGCGAATTTCGCGGGCCAGCTTCGCGACCTTTTCCATATCGGCCTGAACGACAGCGACGGCTTCGCAGCAGGAGAAGACTCGCGAGGGCAGTTCTTCAATCACGGAGGCTTGAAGCGATTCGGCGACCGTGGCAACCGGCATTTCGCCGCGCATCTTCAGAATTTCTGCCGTTTCGTCATATTGTTCAGCTGCACGGTCATAAAGTGATTCCGTGTATTCATGGATCCCCTTGAAGAGATGACCTTCCACATTCCAATGAATGTTGTGCAGCTTCACATTCCAAACGGCCAAAGTAGCGACGTAAGCATTGATTTTTTCGGATTTCATCATGTCAAATTCCTTTCGTTAGCAATCACCAAATCTATGGCGATTTGTTTTGTCTATTGCTAGCCTTCAATATATAGCAAACCGCTATTATTGTCAAGCTAATATTAGTTATTTTCTATGATGAGTTGTCAGCAGACTTTACGAGCTGCCGTCTAAATCGCAAAAGAGAAGTCTCATGGCACACGAGAACTTCTTCCCTGCTCGAAAGGACGACCGCACAGTGTAGGATTAGGTAAAAACCTGAGACCGCCGCCCGCTCGATTGGATTCGTCCCCATATAAAGAGCATTCGAGCCGTTGAACGCCTTGACTGCGTGAAAAACGGCTCTATCGCCGCAACACAGACGGCGGCTTAAGCCGAGGACGCCTGCGGTCTCAAACGTGCAATCAAAACAGCGAATGACCACGAATACGACATTTAATAAAGACGCCGAAGAGCGGCTGAATGATCCTGCCGATCAGCCAAACACCCGAGCCAACGCCTGCCTAGAGACCCGCAAAGCACTTCTCGCCGCAACGCCGGAACGATTTGCCGTGGGCAGCCGCGCGGTGAAGCTCTCTGAAGCTGCCCGCTTGATGCGCAGCCTCAATGCGCTTCCCTTTCATGACATTGAGCCGACGATCCGTGCGGCTGGGATCACCGAACAAGAAGCACTTTCGGGGTGCGATGAGCTCTCAGCCGCTTTGGGCGGCGTTCTGCATGCCGCAGCGAAACGTACGATTGAGCTCCCCGAATGGAGTGCGGGTCAGTTTGCTCGGCTCTGCAGTTCAGCCGACTGCGCCCAAAAGTCGTCCGCAGAACCCGCCGTTTCCGGCGCCTCACTCACCGTCGCCGGCAACATTGATATTGAGGGGCTGACGACCAAGGCTGCCATGGAACTGCCTGAGCAGCCCTGTCTGCGTTCTGCTGCCCCGGTCAAAAGCCTTTTGGAAGGCGGCGCCCTCCTTTCTGCCGTTGCGCATGCCGGAGAGTTCCTTGGACTCCTTTCGCCTGATGCGCCGGGCCGCTCCATTATGGGCGGACATCCGGTCAATGCGCTCAATGGGGAATGGCGCACCGGGGGTGCTGCCGCAGCTGCAGCAAACCTCGTGGCTGCCGGCGCCTCTGCTGGCGCACTCGTCTTAGGACGGCCTTCCGACGCCGGCGAATCGGCGATTCGCGCCGGGGTGTCCGCTTTCCGCCCTGCCCAATCCTTATTTAATTCGCAGGAAGGCTTTGCCTCCAGCTGGCGCTTTGACGGCTGGAGCGGCATTGCCCGCCGCGCGCGCGATGCTTTTGCCATCGCCTGGACAGCATCCGCGCATGAGGGTGTCGATCCGGATTCGGGGATGGGCCGCTGGCAGTATCCGGGCTTCATTCCAACCTTGATGTCTAAGCCCGCTGTGGCGAAATGGCGTCAAGCGGTCCTAGAGCCTCGCCGAATTCAAAAAGCAGTGATCGCCGTGAGCGACGAATGGCAGTCTCCCGAATGGGTGAACAAAGGCCGGGAACTGGCTGCTGCGCTTGAAAAGCGCGGTATTGCCGTTGAGCTCTCGCCGTCGCTGCCTGAGGACGCCGCTATTGTTGACTGGATGACATGGCTTGAGCTTGAACCGCAGCTCGAAGACTTCCTGACTCGGCGGTACGCACTGACCGGCACGTTTGACCTGGCACAGCTCCTCATGATGCTCACGCTCTCCGACCACCTGAAGCGGGACGGCTGGAGCCGCCGGCGCATGGTGCAGCTCATCAAGCGCAATGTCTTTCTCATTTCGCCCTACGGCGCGCAGATTGCCCGCACAGCGCTTCCGCCCGTGCGTGACTTGCTCATGCCCGAATTCACCGGTACCGACAAGGCCGACGTACTCATCTGGCTGGGAGCGCCCAAACCCGTTGATGCCAGCGGCTGGCCATTTGCCGCCCTTCCGCTGAAAGCGGATCCGGCCGCAAAGTGTGTCCGCGGCGCCTTTGTCATCGGGCTCCCCGGTGAAGAAGCTGCGGTGCTCGCCGGTGCGGAACTCCTTGAATCAGTGCGTGAAGAAGTGTTCGGCGCGGAAGATTTTCATATCTCCACCGAACCTGCGCCCGAAGACCTTCCGGCTGCGCGGCTCCCGACAGACTCTGACCAGACCGGCGAGCATCAGGATGCCGGTGCAGCAGCTTCTGCTCAAGAAGAAAAAACCAATACGCGTCTATTCGACGATTTGGCAGCGGCCGATCTCGGCGCACTCGCACATGCGGCCTGGGATGCTGAAAAACAAGGCGCCAAAGTTTCTGTGCTCGATGCAGAGACGGGAGCGCCGCTCACGATCGAGGATTTCGAAGCCAAGCTCAACGAGCTGATTGAAACCTTCCGTAAAGCTGCTGCGGATGCGGACGATGACGACGATGCTTCGGACGATGCCGACAATGACGAAGAAACGCCGCAGCAGGCCCAAAGCGACGATGCGGCAGACAATCTCATAGAGATTGCCTCTCCGGCATCGCTCGCGCTGGCAGCAAATGAAATCAACGCGATAAAGGCTGCTGAAACTGACGCCGAACGTTCTGCAGCGGCAGAGCATTCAGGGGAAGCTGACGCCCAAGCGGCCGAACCTTCCGCAGCCCCTGCTCAGCCCGTACTGTCGGCAGAAGACCGCGCATGGCTCGACGCCTTTTTCCCCGGCGCCGCTGCCAAAGCACCGGATCTCGCCAAAGTTGGGTTCCTCCGACGTTTTCTCAAGGAACCGATGCCGGATCTGTGGAGGCCGTCAGACAATCAATGGATCATTGCATGGGTGAAGTTCTGGCTCTTCCGCCACGACGCCAAGAAAGTCGAACGGGCCATTGATCGGATTCCGGAAGTGCACCAAACTTTCGAGACGCGCGAGCAGCGCGTCCTCGGACTCTTCCTCAAGTCCGACATCAAAGCCGCAGCTGCCGCAGCCCAAGCCATTGAGCCTCAAAATGCCGAAGAAGCGGCAGTGAAGGAATGGATGCTCGGCATGAGTGCTCAGCGTCAGGACGACGATGATGCGGCCATCGAGCACTATCAGCGTGCCCGGGCATTGAGCTCGACGATGACGGCAGCGAATTTCCCGCTTGCTCAGGCGCTCCTCAAGAAATACGGCTCCGACCATCCGCAGTATCAGGAAATTCGCAAGGCGCTGGAGTCTGAAGCCCCTACCGGGCTACAGCTGCTGCTCTCCGAAGAGGAACGTGTGCGGCGCGCGAGCAACTTTGAAAAGGAGCTCCTTCCCGCACTTAAACCCGGCGTTTTCAGCGCAGAACTGCTGCTCGCACCCGCACAGCTCGTTTTCGACAAGAAACTCTTCTCTGAAGAACTCTGGAGAGCGTGGAACTTGGCCGTCACCGACCGCACGCCCGATGACCCGGATTGTTTTACGCTGCGCATCGGCACGCTTGAGGGCTCTATCCGACTGATCCATGAGCGCCTCAACAGCACATCACTGGCAACTGCGGCACGTAAGAGCCCCTTTACGCGGAGCGCTGAAACGCTCCTCCTCTGTCATGCGGGTTATTTTGCTGTTGAACTGCGGGGAAATCCAACCGAGGCCGTCGAAACTGCCACCTTCTTCGCTCAGATTTTGGCCGCGCTCTGCCGGACGGCCGAACCGCTGGGCGTTTTTGCGCTCGAATCACTCCAAAAGCCGGGTTTTTACATTGAAGCGGCACAGCCCGCCAAACACGGTCAAATACCCATCCTCTCCGTGATTCGCGCAGGCGTCTCCACAGACTTCGGCGAAGACTACATCGCAACTTATGGTCTTGGGGCATTCAGTCAGCCTGAACTTGAAGTCGATCTGGGGAGCTTCCCGACGCAGGCGGGCGCAATGCTCACCTTCGGCATCATCGAGCGAATTCTCGCCGGCCATTTCACAACTGAAGCTTCATCGGTGCGCTTCGGTGTTGACCAAGACAACCTCGAGCAGCGAAACATTCTGCGCGCGCCGGGACGCGTCGTTGAAGGCGAAGCCTTGCGGCTGGTTCTGCCAGGCGAACCAACGAATGATTCGGAACTGCCTCAGGCGTAGTTCTTTAAGCGTTTAGAAAATGCCTGTCCCCGTGATCTGATTCGCTCAGTTTACGGGGCATTTCTTATTTGTTGCAAATATGCAACTACAACATAATAGTTATCATCCGTTTTCTAAGTAGCTGACATTTTTTGTGTTTTTGAATACAACCCATAAAAATATCGGATTACAGCAATAGGAACTTGTTTAAAATATGTACACCTGCATTTCTTCGGCTGGCAGACCACATTCAGACGGAATCAATGCCTCGAAGCAGATGCAGTTAAGGTGTTCCTTGAGAAGCGGCGCCCCCGTCTGACGGTGCTTCAAATCAAACAAACTAAAGGCTCTGAAATGTTTAAGAAGACTCTCGCCGCCGCTGCTTTGCTCGGCGCTTTTGCAGGTTCCGCCGTCGCCGCTGACGTCACGCTTTACGGCGTCGTCGACTACGGTTTGCAGTACACCCATGTCGACTCCGACAAGGCTGGCACCGACGCCGTCGATAACTTCCAGCTCTCTTCGGGCAATCAGTCCGGCGCTCGCTTTGGCCTGAAAGGCTCAGAAGATCTCGGCAACGGCGTAAAAGCCGGCTTCCACCTGGAAAACGGTTTCGCTGCCGATACCGGTTCGCTTGCTCAGAACAGCCGCCTCTTCGGCCGTGAAGCCCGTCTCTTCGTGAACGGCGCTTTCGGTGAAGTCGCTTTTGGCCGCATGGGTACGCTTGGCTCCGCCAATGGTACTTACGGTCTCCTTGGCAACCTGTCGCCCTTCGGTGCTTCGTGGGTTGGTGCGGTTGAATATTCCACCTACTACGTTGGCGGCATCCGTGCAGACAACACGGTCACCTACAAGACCCCGACGTTTGCCGGCGTGACGGTTTATGCCCAGTACTCGTTCGAAACGAATACCAAGCAGGAAGAGAACCTGAAGGCCACTGAAGGCAAGGCCAGCGCCAACCGCTACTACGCCTTGGGCGCCACATACAAAGCCGCCGGCTTCGATCTCGCTGCAGTCGTCGACAGCTACAACTGGTCCAGCACTTTCACCAAGAAAGACGCCGATCTGGATGACGGTCTTTCGGTTACGTTGGGCGGCTCCTATGACTTTGAAGTCGCCAAGGTCTTCCTGAGCGGCCAGTACTTCGACAATATGATAGGCAACGATAAGTCTCAGCCCGGCTCGGATCCCGTTGACGCAGGCAAATCTGACTCGTTCTATTCGTTCAGCAGCTATTTCGACAATCAGAACCCCATCGAAGGCTATGCCCTTCAGGCTGGCGTGAGCGCACCGGTTGCCGGCGGCACGGCTATGTTCGCAGTCGGCTATACCGATGCTGAAGAAGCCAACTCCGAAGCCGATCAGGCAAAGGTCGAATTCAAGCGTATCGGTACGTCCGTGGGCTACACCTACAGCCTGAGCAAGCGCACGAATCTCTACGGTGTCGCAGCCTACTATCGTGACAACGTGAAAAATGAAGGAAATAAGGCCGGTAACGACCGCGATCCTTCGACGGTCACCGTCTACGCCGGTATCCGTCACACGTTCTAATTTGAGCGGATGAAGTCCTAAAAACTTCTCTGCTGCTGAATTAGTGAGAGCCTCTCAGCTTTCGAGCTGGGGGGCTTTCGCGTTTTGACTGGGCAGCAAACGCAGATTCTGCAATTCGAATTAAATGAACATGCTTCCCATTCGCGCATTTCATATATGTGTCAAATGCGCAACAAATGCGTTCACGCCTCCCTTAAAAAATATGAAATATCTGTTTTTAAATGAATTTATTAGAAATGCGGGTTATTCCTTAAGCAGTCCGATGCGGACTGCGGCTACAAATATCCCATCCGTTAATGGCTGAGCGGCTTGCCGTCCAAATTTCAGGCCGCTGAACCAGTGATTGATGCCGTGCAAAAAAATCATCAATCGACGGAACGTTGTGACTCTCGGTGCGTGCAAACCGATAGTGATGACTTTTGAGATCTCAGATCTCTTCACGTAAAAAAAGGCTCTGAAAATTATGTTTAAGAAGTCTCTTGCCGCGGTCGCCCTTCTTGGCGCCTTTGCCGGCTCTGCTTTCGCTGCCGATGTGACCCTTTACGGCGTTGTCGACGAAGGTTTCCTTTATACGCACAAGGACACGGATGTTGCCGGTTCTGACGCTGTTGATAAACTCGAACTGAAAAGTGGTATTCAGGCCGGCTCCCGCTGGGGTCTGAAGGGCACTGAAGACCTGGGCAACGGCCTCAAGGTTGGCTTCATCCTCGAAAGCGGTTTCAACGCTGACGACGGCACGCAGGGTGTTTCCGGCACGATGTTCAATCGTGAAGCATCACTGAGCGTCATGGGGCCCTTTGGTCAGTTGAGCCTCGGCAAGATCGGTGCAATCACTCAGGGCACGTCTTCCTGGGGTAAGGTTGGTGCCGTCAGCGCCTTTGGCACTTCGTATGGTCCCGCCAATGTCGCGAACGCTACGAACGTGTTCTCTGCGCCTACTTCTGTAGCCGACAACATGATCGCCTATCAGACCCCGAAGTTCGCTGGCTTTACGGTTTATGCGCAGTATTCGATGGGTAATTCGAAGACGAAGACTGCCACCACAGCCACCCAGGTTGAAAACAAGTCTTCGACCGATCGCTACTATGCGCTCGGCGCGACTTATGCAAATGGACCGGCCAACCTCTATTTTGCCGTTGATTCATTTAACTACGCGTCGTATTTTGATGGTGTCACTTCATCCACGCCCAAAGATGTCAAGGACAGCCTGACGGTCGCCTTCGGCGGCAGCTATGACTTCAGCGTGGTCAAGGTTTTCGCTGGTGCGCAGTACTTTGATGAAGTTGGTGCTGGCACTATCGGCGGCCTTAAGGCCACGGGGGTCGGCCTTAACGACAGTGGCAAGCTCGAGGGTTATGCCCTTCAGGCTTCTGTGAGCGCACCTCTCGCCGGCGGTACCGGTTACTTTGGCGTCGGCTATCTTGATGCTTCCGAAGCTGACAGCGTTGCTGCTGCCGATGGAGTTGATGTCAAGTACTATGTGGCTTCAGTTGGCTACAAGTATGACCTGAGCAAGCGCACCAATGTCTACAGCGTCCTTTCTTACGCCAAGGGAGATCGGGACTGGGCTGATGCGGATGGAGTTGATACCAAACCCTCTACGGTTGGCTTCGGTATCGGTCTGCGCCACAACTTCTAATCTCAAAAAAACTCATCCGAAACTGTGTTGTTCATGACATAGTCTTCGGCTGATTCGAGATTGAAAGCCCGCCTGGGTTCCCACGGCGGGCTTTTTGCATCCTGCGAATCTCTCTAATCCATTCAGGTCAGACTGCAGCTTACCTGCGAGACCGTTTTCTTCAGCCGTCCCCTCATCAGCCGCTAAGCCGTGCGGACCTACAATAGCTTTAAAGAAGAGCTTTCCTAGAGGACTCCCCATGCGCATTCTGCTCGTTGAAGACGATCCAATGATTGCCGACGCCGTCAAATCCGCGTTGGCCGACGAAGCCCATGCCGTTGACCATGTGTCTTCAGGGCGTACTGCGCTCACTCAGTTGGGGCTCTCTGACTATCAGCTTGTGCTTCTCGACCTGGGCCTTCCCGGATTGGATGGTATGTCGGTGCTTCGCACGCTGCGCGGAGAGGGGTCAGCAAAAAACGACATTCCCGTCATCATCCTCACAGCCCGCGATGCGCTCGAAGACCGACTGAACGGTTTGGATGCCGGTGCGGATGACTATCTCGTTAAGCCCTTTCACATGAGTGAACTGCTCGCACGCATGCGCGCAGTGATGCGCCGGCGCAATGGCGCTGCCGCCAATGTGCTCTCCAACGGCGACCTCTCGCTGAGTGAAGCGGCCAAGACGGTCGAACGCGCAGGCCAAACCTACACGCTCACCAAGCGCGAATACGCACTCCTCTCAGCCCTCCTCGCCCGCCCGGGCGCCATTCTTTCGCGCCGCGCGCTTGAAGACCGCATTTATGCCGTTGGCGAAGAACCCGACAGCAATGCCGTGGAATATCTCATTCACGCCCTGCGCAAAAAGCTCGGCGCCGATGCGGTAAAGAATGTCCGAGGCCTGGGCTGGATGGTTGCCGGCCGCGACGCCAAACCCGAATAAGGCAGGAGCAGTCCTCATGGCACGTATTCCGCGACGCTTTTCCGCTGCGGTTTCCCAAGTTCAGGATAAGCTTGGCGGCTTCTCTGAGCGCTTTGCGGCCACAAAGAAACCGCAGTCGGCTACTGACAGCGGTGACGGCGATTCTGCCCCGGAGAACAGCCGTACCAGCGAGGGCGGCGCCAATCCCTGGCGGTCCGCAAAATCGTGGTTCGCGAAGTTCTTTCGCCCGGACAATCCCTCCATCACGCTGCGCGTCAGTCTCTCAGGCGCCCTGGTGGTGCTTCTCTTTTCACTGACCTCCGGCGCCATCACGTTTGCCGTCTCCTACGAGCAAGCTCAGGAGGCTCAGGATGAGCGTCTGGAAGAAGTTGTCGGCATGCTTGCCCGCACCAAAGCTGCCTTCTCACGTCAGCCGCCTTCTTTCCAAGCGTTCTTCATGGATGACGATGTCTTTGAGCGCCAATGGCTGCTTAACGAAGACGACCCCAGAGCCGGACTGCCCGCCGGCTCCGACGTCATCATCCAAACGCTGCATAAAAACGGCCGAGCGGTGCATGCACGCTTTCGAAATTTTCTGCCCGACGGCTATCACACCATGACGCTGCGCCACCGTCAGGAGTACCGCATTCTGCTGCGAACGCTCAAAAACGGTGCTCACGTCATTGCTGCTGAACGCACCTCCGCCGTCTTCAAAGCAGCAACCGACAACAGCTTCAACCTCGTCATTCCGCTCACGCTTTTATCGCTCTTCCTCGGTTTTGCCATCGGCTGGATCGTCTGGCGCACGATGCGCCCTGTAAAAACACTGGCCCGAGAAATCGGAGAACGCAGCGGTCAGACCTATGCGCCGGTGAGTGAATGCGGCGTGCCGAACGAAATTCTGCCGCTCATTACTGCCTTTAACGGACTCTTGAAACGCGTTGATGCGCTTCGAGGTCAAGAAGCCCGCTTTGTTGCAGATGCAGCACATGAACTGCGCTCCCCCCTCACCGCACTGTCGCTGCAGGCCGAAGCGCTGGAAAAAACCGATCTTTCTGCAGAAGCACGCGAAAAAGTGCGGACACTGCGCTCCGGTATTGATCGTGCTGTGAGACAAGTAAGCCAGCTGCTCGCTTTGAAGCGGGCGCAAGCCGGCGCGGCTGCGCCCAATGCTGAAGCGGCAAATGCCGCTCCGCCCCATGCTTCCATTCCGCAGACCATTGGCGAAGCCGTCGAATCCGTCTATTGGGAAGCTGAGCGCCTGGGCATCACGATTGAAGTCGAAGGACTTGAAGACTTGCCGGCCAATGCCGATCCATCGTTTCCCATGAAGCCCGATGACCTCTTCACGATTCTGCGCAATCTTTTGGAGAACGCCGTACGCTACTCGCCCAAAGGCGGTACCGTCACGGTCAAGCTCGCGCAGATCGAGCCGCCGGTGCTCTGCGTCATGGATGAAGGCCCCGGCATTCCTGAAGAAGACCGTGCCCGCGTTCTGGAACCTTTCTACCGTCGGCTCGGCACCAATGTATCGGGTACCGGCTTGGGTCTGGCCATCGTTAAAACGATCTGTGACCGGTGGAAACTTAACCTGACGCTCTCCGACGCTCGCCCTGAAAATCAAGAAGCGCCAGGGCTCTGCGCAACGCTCAAACACTCGTAAACTATTCGTTGCCCGTCTCGTTTAGCCGAGCAGTCTGCTTATGGCTTCCGGCAATAGCGGTCGTCTATTTATACGCCGTCTTTTATTGATACAAATTAGCAAACTAAATCAAGATCGCATCCGCTCAGTTCATCCGTATGATGACGTTCCCTCGTACCTTCTATTCAAAGGACTATGACGTTCCCCAACGAGAAGACGCCGGCTGCAGCATCCAAGACAGCAGCAGCGCCCGCAGATGCCGCAGCCGTTCACAGCAAGACTGGTGCTGACGCACCTGCAGCCTGTGCCGGCTGCGTTCATGATGACCCGCATGCCGACCGCACCTCTACGCCCTGCACGACTGCGACCCGGCGTTTAGCCGATGTGAGCCGAACCTTTAATCAATGGCTCACCTATGGTCAGGCTGCAGCGCTGATTGCGATCGCTGTCGCCGCCATCGGCGGCATCGGTCAGGCCGGCTGGGAAATGATTGCCGCCCGTTCCATCAGCCTCGGCGACCTGCTGATGCTGTTTCTCTATGTAGAGATCCTCTCCATGGTGAAAGGCGCTGCCTTGGGCACCCGTGAGATTCCAATCCATACGCCGATTGCACTCGCCATCGTGGCGGTTGCCCGCTATATCGTCGTGGATGTGGAGCACATCTCGCCCAACTACATGCTTTTCACTTCGTCTTCCATCCTTGTGCTGGTGCTCGCACTCTGGCTCGTCCGCAAAGCGCCGAATAACGATAATCCTTAAAGACTGATAAAGACTCTGTGAGCCTGATTGCTCAGACGTTCGCAGAGCTCCCAAAAGACAAAGTCCCGAAAGACAACGCATCTTTCGGGACTTTGTCCGCTTCAAAGCCTTCAGCAGCGCTCCAGGCTTTTGCTGAAAATCTTAGTCAACAGCAACCATCACGCTCGAAGCCTTGATGACGGCATAGGCCTTGCCGCCGACCTTGAGGCCGAGGTTCTTAGCGGATGTCGTGGTGATTGACGAAACGATCTTTTCGCCGGCGGCGGTTTCAATCGTGACTTCAGTCGACACCGGGCCTTCGTGAATTTCAACGATCTTGCCGACGAGCGTATTGCGTGCGGAAATCTTCATTTTTGTTCTCCAAAACAAACATAAGTAAGCCCGGGCTTTATCCCGGGCATGTCTAGGTATTTTACCCTATATGGCGCTGTATCGAACGGTTTGCAGATGCAAAATCTTCCGTTAGGAGTAACGGCGGCAAAGACCGCGAAGCACCCCTTCAATTTCAAACTGTTCCGTCGACTTCGGACAGATCACCTTGTAGCGGGCCGCTGCATTTTCAGGATGAAGCTCCGGACGGCCGTCAACGATTCTCAAGCGTTTCACCGTGATATTGCCGTCATAGAGTGCAAGCACAATATCTCCGCCGCGAGGCTGAGCATCACGGTCGAAAATCAGCATGTCCCCGTCACTGATGCCCGCATCAATCATCGAATCACCTGACGCCTCCACGATGAAGGTGGAATTGGGCTTACGCACCAGCCAGGCGCTCAAATCGATATCTTCGGATTCATAATCAGCAGCGGGCGACGGGAAACCGCAGGCCGCACGCATGCCGATCCGCTTCATACGGAATCGAGCGGGTGAAGCCGCAGGACGATAAATCTGCCCAAAGTCTTCCGGGCGAATCAGTGAAGCATCGATGCCGTCGGCTTCAATCGTCGATTTATTGGCACACCGAACCGGGCGAGGCTGCAGCAGATGCTGTTCAACGAGTTCACGCACGAAGCTGCTGCCGCCCTTTTGGCGGCAAAGTTCAGCCATGCTGGGGCGCATGCGAAGCGTAAAGACAACGCTGAAAGGATTGTCAGCCTTGGGGCGGCCGCGCTTACGCTTGGGCGCATCTTCGTCGCGGTCACCGTGCTCCGCAGCGGCCTCTAAAGCGGCTTTGCGCAGGCTGCCCTTTCTCCGCGGCGGCAGCGTCGGCTCGAGTTCATTGAATCCGTCGAGCCCGTCATTTTGATCAGAAATCTCCGAACTGCCCATCGTCTCTGTTGTGCTTTTTGTTTTCAGCATGGCATCCCCTGTAGTCTTTTGAAATGCTTTGATGTTGACGGGTTGAGAGTTCTCTAATTGTATTACATTTCCGCAATATAATAAACGTCTATTTTGTCGGTGAATGCTTTTCACCCGCCGCCTTTCGCCCGCGCCATCTGTATAACCGCCATGGCTGCTCCCGTCTTTGCGGTGACTGACTGCAGCAAGTTCTGCGCTTTCTGTGAGAAGGCCTTCCTGCCGGAGCTGTGCGGGAAACCTTTGGTCGTCCTTTCGACAATGACGGCTGCGTCATAACGCTCACTGCAGAAGCCAAAATCGAACCTATCGTCTGCGAGCTGAGGAGATAGAAGCTGCTGAGACCAGATCTCAAACCCATGCTTAACCGCATTCCAACAGCAAGCAAAGCCCCGGCAGAAAAGCTGGGGTTTTAGAAACGACGGATGAGATCCGATGAGTTAGCAATTATGTGATTGAGCCTCTGCTTCCCGCAGAGATATACTTTGGAACCTGCAGGATCATTTAACGATCCGGATCTGCCAATCAATCAGTACTTTCTACTTATCATTTCATTTGCAGATGCTATGACTGCCCCTGTGTTCGCGCTGATTGACTGCAACAAGTTCTACGCTTCCTGTGAGAGGGTCTTCCAACCGGAACTGCGCGGGAAACCTTTGGTCGTTCTTTCGAACAATGACGGCTGCGTTGTCACGCTCACTGCGGAAGCCAAGACACTCGGCATCCGCCGCGGCATGCCCGCATTTCAGATCGCTCATCTGCTTAAATCGGGTCAATGTGCCTGGAGAAGTTCCAATTACGAGCTTTATGCGTCTATCTCGCGGCACGTGATGAAGATCATCGCCGGCATGGCGCCGGCTATCGAGGTCTATTCCATCGATGAATGCTTTGCCGATCTCTCTGGGCTCAATGAACCGCTTACCGACCTCGGCCGCCGCATCAAAGACCGCATCTGGCAGTGGCAGCGCATTCCGACCTGTATCGGCATCGGAGAAACAAAGACTTTGGCGAAATTAGCCAATCATCTTGCCAAGGCATGGCCAGCATTCGGCGGCGTGCTCAATTGGACAGAACTCGCACCCAGCCGCCGCGAAAAGGCCATGTCAATCACCCCGGCATCGGAGGTCTGGGGAATCGGCGGACGCACTGCTCAAAAACTCACCGGCATGGGCATTCATTCTGTGTTCGACTTTTACTGCATGGATGCATCCTTTGTGCAGCGAACTTTCGGCGTGGTGCTTGAACGCACCTGGCGGGAACTCCACGGCGTGCCGTGCATCCCGTTGGATCCGTCGAGCCGTCCCAAGCTGGAAATCAGCCGTTCACGCTCTTTCGGACACCCGACAAGCGACCTCAATCAGCTGATTTCAGCCGTCTCGACACATCTGGGCGAAGCCGCTCGGCAGCTTCGCCGGCAAAAGAGCCTCGCCGGCGAACTCACGGTCTTCTTTCAAACCAACTTCTTCAGGCTCGATCTGCCGCAGCACAATGCCGCGCCGACGGCACAGCTGCCACACCCGACAGCTGACACGCTTGAATTGACGCAGGCTGCGGCAAACCTCGTTAAAGCGCATTTCCGCGGGGACTGCGCCTACCAGCGAGCCGGCGTCGTGCTGCAGGATCTGCGCCCCGCATCCGGCACCGTCAGCGCGCCGACGACTGCGGATTCGCTCTTTGATGAAGCGGATACGTCCGACACTGCTTGCGGACGACTGACGCCCTCTGAACTGCGCCGCACCGAACTCATGCAGACAATCGATGCACTCTGCCGCCGCTACAGCTGCGACATTGTGAAGACAGCAAGCTCCAGCCTCGCCGCAGGATGGGAAATGCGCCGCGGGAACTTGTCGCCCTGCTTTACAACCTGAATCGATGAAGTCTGGAAAGTGAACTACGTCGATCAGCGCGAAGAGCAAATGGATGCGGCCGGCGAAAGGCCGGCAGCCATGAAGCCCGCAGCCTCCTGACTCGTCCGTACGCCGCGTTCACGCATGCCACTCGAGCAGGCGGCCGAAAAACCGCTGAAGTTCCGGCGTCTGAGGATGAGCAAAAAGGGCTTCGCTGGGTCCGGCTTCGACGATTCGTCCCTGATGAAGAAAAGCTGTCGCATCGCAGGCTCGGCGTGCAAAGCCCATCTCATGGGTGACAATCACAAATTCGATGCCTTCACCGCGCAGCTGTGCGGTGAGATCGAGCACTTCCGCCGTGTACTCAGGGTCCAATGCAGAGGTGGGTTCATCGAGCAGCAGCAGCTTCGGTCGCGGAGCCACTGCACGGGCGATGGCAGCACGCTGCTGCTGTCCGCCGGACAGTTCCGACGGGTGCTTATCGGCATGTTCGGCGAGACCGAAATGCGCCAGAAGCTCAAAAGCCCGAGCATCAGCCGCCTCCTTTGTCCATCCATGAACCTCCCGCAGCACCAAGGCGATATTTTCCTGAGCCGACAAGTGCTGAAAAAGATTGCCCTGCTGAAAAACGTAGCCGAGCGTTCTTCTGAAGGCGATGCATTCGCGCTCCGTCTTCGGCACGAGGCGGCCGTCCATGCGGATGGATCCGGACGTTGCCGGCAGCAGTCCGCCCAACATGCGCAGAAGAGTTGATTTCCCGCCCCCAGACGAACCGATCAGTGCGAGCGCGCTCGTTTCCACCGCAAAAGACACGTCGTCAATAACGTTTTCGCCGCCGAAACGCTTGACCAAATGCTCAAGCTCAACCTTCATAGCGAAACCTCTTTTCAAGCAGCCGGCTCACAAGCGCAACGGGAAGCGTGAGAATGAGATAAAGCACACCGAGGAAAAGGTAGCACTCCACGAGCTTAAGATTGACCGCACTCACTTCGCGCATAGCCTGCGTGAGTTCGACCACAGAAATCATTGAGAGGAGCGACGAATCCTTGATGACCGATGCAAACTGGCCGGCCAGTGCAGGAAGTGTTCTGGCTGCCATCTGCGGGACAATCACAAAGCGCAGCTGCTGCAGCCGCGTGAAGCCCACCGCTTTTGCCGACTCAATCTGAGCGGGATCGATGGAGAGATAACTTCCGCGGATAATCTCTGAAATGTAGGCGCCTTCAAAAACCGAAAGAATGATGACGCCCGCCCAAAAGCGATCGTCAACACCCCATGCTGTCCCTACCAGATAGAAAAAAAGGTAGATCTGCATGATGAGAGGCGTCCCGCGGATAAAGACCACATAAAGGCTCGAGAGGTCGCGAAGCAGAAGCACGCGGGAAAGCTTGGCCGCCGCCGAGAGAATGCCGAGCAGGAGCGAAAGCACCATGGCCGCTGCACTCACACCGATCGTCAGCAGAAAACCGTCCCAGATGCGAATGCGGAAATCAGGCAGAAACGAAAAATCCGGCCGATAGTCAATCTGCGCAAGTGAATACCAGAAAAAGGCAACGACCAGCGCGGCAGCAGCAACAAAGCTCGCCGCCGCCTTCCACGGATGACGGCGAACATCAGATGCATCCGGCTGCCCGTTCTGCTCATCCTCATCGGCAAGCAGCCACGACCAAAGGAAGCGTGCATTGAAGCCGCTCCTTGTGCGTTCAGCGCCCATTTTTAAGCTGCCCGAATCCTTCTTCACTCAATCTCCGCGCCGATTTGCAGCTCTCAGCGCAAATCGGCTGTGTCAAAACTGAAGTCTACTGGTTTTGAGCAGGCGTCATGTCGAAGAACCACTTAAAGCCCAGTTGGTCGAAGGCCGCTTTTTCAGCCTTCAAGTGCTTTTCGGTGAGACGATCAAAACCGCCCTGCTTGCGATAATCTGCAATGAAGGCATTGAGCGCATTGAGGAGCTTGGCGTCGCCCTTGCGGACGGCAACACCCCACGGTTCAACCTTCTGGAAAGGAATGAAAACGGCTTCCGTCGTCTCCGGGTTCTTCTGCCAGTTGCGGTAAATGGTGAGCTGATCATAGATGAAGCCGTCGGCCTTGCCGGTAGCCACTTCCATCACACATGCACTTTCATCAGGCAACGCCGTCACGGCGGCATTTTTCAGATTGTTTTGTGCATAGAGATAACCGGTTGACCCGATCTTCGCGGCAATGCGGCGCCCCTTCTGGTTGAGATCTTCAACGGACTTAATGCCGCTGCCTTTGTGTGTCAGGATGCCGAGCATCGCGTTGGCATACGGATCGGAAAAATCTACGGTTTTACGGCGCTCATCGGTAATTGTCATCGAACTCATCACCATGTCGACTTTCCCCGTCAAAAGCGCCGGAATCAAACCGTCAAAAGCAATATTTTCAATTTTGATTTCCTTGCCTGCGCTCTTCGCGAAATCCTTCATGAAATCGACGCTGACGCCCGCCGGATTGCCCTGCTCATCCTTGCCTTCAAAAGGCGGGTAAGCGAGCTCCATCCCGACCACAAGCGTCGGTTTTTCAAGCGTATCAGCCGATGAAGCAGAAGCCGATGAGGCGGAAGACTTCGCATCATCGCTTTTTGAGCAGCCCGTTAGGACAAGAAAAGCAGCCGCAGCGGCGGCAGAAAGGACAGTACGGCGAGCAGCAAACAACGGCATGTTTATCTCCAGTCTCATATAAGAAGACAACTCGAACTCAAAATCAAACAGCGTTTATGCGGCAGCTCCAATCATTTGGATTAAATCCTGAAATGCTGACAAGTTCGAATGTCTATGTTGACTGCATTATGCCTGAGAGAGCTGCAATCGGAAGATTAAATTCTGCAGAAGAAATTTGTATGCAAATATGAAAACACATATATTTATTTTGTATACCGCTTTATACAAAGATAGATATAACCGGTTGTGCGTTCAAAATGGCGATGCATTAAAACTAAATACACTATAGAGGAGACGCGATTGTCCAATATAAAAGCGCATCAGGTCGTTCGCTGGAAACTTCATTCACTACAAATAGTTAGCTGCACGCACTGCTCGAGAAACAAACGATCAGCCGCCTTTTCAATGCCTGATAGACATTGAAATTTGACCCGCCCAATAAAAGTATTTCATCCGCAAAGAAGATGAGCATTTATTGGCAAATAGGACAAAAACATTCAAAATTAATCGTACAAATCAATAAGTTACGATAAAGATTCACTCAACGAATAACTCCCTAGTCCGCCATGCAGGCATCCATCTCGCGCAGACGGCAAATTTACTTTCATCACAAAAAATGAATAATTAGAGACACCCTTGAAAAGACGGACAATGCCGCACAAATCAAATTTTTATTTTTGGCATCAGGGAAGCCTCATTACGCCAATATTGGATTCTTTCATCAATGAATTTCATCCATGTCTGCTGGAAATCACTCTCCTCAGCATTTTGAGGAATGACTGCAGCTGCGGCTTGAGGAAGCGCCTTGGCTAGATGATCCAGCAGACGCTCAAGCCGCCTTTGTGCCCAACTGCGGGGCCGGCCGATCTCATCAGCGAGCTCGAGGAGCTGCAGTGCATGCAATTGATCCCATTCAAATTCATCGCTCACCGACATTGCAAGCTGACGGGAGACATCAGGGACCAAAACGACGCTTAAAAGATCGTACCAAGGGGCCGGCCGAATACCATTTGGCCCGACAAAAAAACTGATGTTCTTCGCGTGGGCATCTGCATTGCCGACAACGATGGAAAAAAGCACCCAATCGTAGAGGTTGTTAATGAAGGCTTGAGGATTATCAGCATCACTTGCCAATCCAAAAAGTTTTAAAAGATTGGCGCCTTCGCGAATATGCCGCACGTCGCGGCCATCACCATAATTGCGTTCGTATTTATAAGCCGACGGCAGTCCCAGTGCCTGGCATCCGTCGATAACGTGCCGCCGCTTCACCACCATATTGCCGTCAGTTCCTGCAACAGCCTGCCGATCAAAACGCATGATTTCAAGCGCTTGATGCACACCGACCTGCCTCATTCCTGCCTTGGCGGTCGGCCATCCTGCGGCAGCTGCAAGCCGCATCGTCATACATTCGTTCAGGAGCAGCAACGGACGCGCGGCAGAAGAAAATTTCAGGATGCGGTCTGAGGCCAATCGGTCACCATCACATAGTCCCAAATGGCCGTTAAGTTCAAGCAGATTCAGTTTAGGCTGCATGCCTGCCACAGAGAGTCGCGGTTTGCCGTCCCAAACATCAATAGGGACAGCAGACATCCGGCCAATACGGTCATCGAGCTCATCCTCCGCAATGATCCTAAAAACATCGGGATGCCCTTGAAGAAGCTGGTTCTCGGTACGCAGTCGAATTGCACCCGGCAGATCATTGCCCAGATGGAGTGCTAGTCCAATACTATTGCTGCGGGAAATTTGAGCATATTCGAGCAGATGATCAAAAGCCGTTCCTTCGGGCAGCATGTTCTCGAAGAAATTACGCACCGCAGCACCCGATGGCGGCAACCCATTTGCCTCCCATGGAAGGGACGGCGCAAGCAGAAAACCACCTTGTCGCCACTCCGATGTCCAATTGAGAACGGGCTGCGAGAGATCTCCTGAAAGCTGGGCAACGACAACATTGCCAAGGAGCACCTGAAGTTCAGAACCACTGGGCATCATCCGCAGCCTCCTCTCTTCGGCCATCTTTGAGCTTGTCATGCTCTGCCGCTTCAAGCACTTTCTTGGAGGCAGTCGAGAAATCCAATGACAGCCCAAGCCAGCTCAATACTGTCGTCAGTGTGGAAAACCGTACATCCTGACCTTGCTCAAGCTTGATCAGCGTACGTTTAGAAATGCCGCTCGCCTCAGCCAGATCATCCAAAGTATTGCCGAGCGCCTTGCGTCGAAGCCGGACAGCCTCGCCAATTGCCTGAGGCGTCAAAGCATCAAACCTCATAAACACACGTTTCATGCAGCCCCCATTGATGAACTTTTCTGCACTTTAGAGCGATTTTATCTCTTTAGTGAAGTTTACTTCATTTATTTTCGTCAACCTCAAAATAGTGTAGATTACTTCACTAATTGCAGGCTGGATGGTCTCAGATACTCTCGTCAGCTGTTAGGCTTTCGCCAATGAAGGGTCAGAGTTCTGCGAGCTGCGCAGCCTGCTGCAGCGCTTCTTCACTGCGTCGGTCGTACTTCGCTGTGGTCGAAACGTTGGCGTGTCCCATGAGATTTTTAACAGCAACAATATCTACGTTCTTAGCGAGCAGCCGTGTCGCAAAAGTACGACGCAGATCATGGGTCGTAATGGGAGCAATCTTCGCTAAATCCTGAGCATGCTTGACGACCCGTCCGATAGATGCCGGATCGAGCGGATTCGTCAAAATCAGCTGACCGCCTTTGGTTAGACGGCCGAAGAGCCACCCCGGTTCTGTACCGCGAAGATCAAGCCAAGCATTCACCTTCTGTGCAACTTCCGGCGTCAAAAAGACTTTCCGTTCCTTATTCCCTTTGCCGATGACTCGGAGCGTACCTGAGGACCGTTCCAGGTTCTCCATTCTCAAAGTCGTCACTTCCGCGCGGCGCAGTCCGCAGCCGAGCAGCAGCGCAATCAGTGCGCGATCGCGAACCGCTTTAGGTCCGGTGTCCTCATCGACCGCAGCCAAAAGCTTCTGAGACTCATCGGCCTGAAGCGCACGGCCAGTTGGTTCCCGGTGAACCCGAAGCTGTTTGACGGCTTTAATTTCAGCGTACGTCGTCAAGTCGATCTGTCGAAGCCGCCAGGCCGTTTCCGCCACCCCTTTAAGTGCCGAGAGATATGCATTGACTGAAGCGGCGGCCAAGCCTTCTTTATCGGCCAATGCATGCATAAACCCAAGCACATGCACATAGCGAAGCCGCCCCCACTCGCAGCTGAAGGCATCGGCGGCGCCAAGCCAGCGCGCCGCAATGTTGAGCCGCGAACGAACTGCCCGTCTGGAATCCCCCGAATGCAGTTCTGCCAGATAGGCAGCCGCCGCATTCACAGTATCTCCGGAAGAATCAAGGGGTTCCTGCAAAAGTGAATTTTGACGCGATTCGCTCCGCCCGCCTTCATTGGGCAAGGGGGAAACGACTTCAAAGTGCGTCTCCATACTTTTGCCTCCTCATTGATACAAATAACCCGAAATGCTGCTCAGACGCCGTCATTCGTCACTCGCCCCCGACAGGCGCACCGAACTTTTTCGTTCATACGAATTCCAGCCACATTATGCACGATAACTACAATTATATGGCGTAATAATTCGAACGAAATGAATACCTAAATCCATTATTGAATGACACGCCTCTGACCTGATATGTGTAATTTAGTTTTGTTCATATTTTGCGTGATGTTATTCTGAACAGATTCAATATGCAATTTAGTTTGCGAGTCATATACGACTAAGTTCATTCGCCATCATTTATTAGAAAGTGTGCCGTATCGAGTACGATAATAATAATAGAATTGATGATATGTGGGTACTGATGCTTTGGATTCAGCTGCAGTATCTCCGTCATTCATTTGCTCAGAACTGGAATGAGTACGATCATCATCACCCTTATTAATATTAAGACACATCCATTCATAAACCTCTCGTAAAGTCAATTCTCCATCGCCATCTCGATACTTAATACTTGCCTTTTCCATATTACTCAATAACTCATCTGTCAGTGCTGCACCTTCACTATCCGATTTCCCTTTCCTTCCTCGTTTAGCGCCGCTGGATGTCCTGCCAGTGTTCTTGCCATAGTCAGGAACGAGTGAATATATGCTTTGTCCTCTGCGCCAGTAGTTTCCAATTAGCATATTCATTCTTCTTTCTAAGTGCTTATCTCCTTTTGAATAAGCTTGCACTAATCTCTTTCGGCCATTTAATTTATAAAGATCCGGCGTGCTGATAATAGACTTAATCAACTCATAGTTCTCTTTAGCAGTCTTAAGCATGACATCTGTTAGCTTTCTGTATTGAATGTCAACCCAAGGATCTTTTTTGAGAAGGACCGTTCCTTTTAAAATTCCATCATTCAGCTCATCTGCATCCATACCGATTAAGTCGACTGACTGCCCTTTCATTGGAAGGATAAGAGCTAAACATCCAAATAGCTGAACAACTCTATATTCAATTGAATTAAGTTCTACAATGTCATTCACTTTAATCATCTTAATCTCCATTGTATCAATTAGTTTTACATATCTATTTTACACTATCAGAGGTTTAAACAAGATGCAATTACACATATCTATTTTGCATTTTCAGATTTCCGGCCTGAAAAAATCAAGGAGACCTGCTGATGCATGTTTCCTCAACCGTTTACAGTGCAATTCATCTATTTCTTAGTGTTTTCCCGTATGACTGAACAGGCTTTCAGGTATTCTCGGTGGAATTTCACGCGTAAAATTTCCTGATCATCAACCTCTTGCATCGAGCTAAAGCATGACCACGGACGAAATCCTCAACAAAGTTGCCAATCACCGCCAGAAGCAGCGTGAACTCGAAGAAGAATGGGGTCAGCTGCGCGAACAAGCGCTTCAGGAATGCCTGCGTTTGATCGAAACCTTTGAATTCAGTGCATCTGAACTCAACTTCGGCAAGGATGGCCGTCAAGCCAAACCCGTGATTAAGAATGTCGGGGCACCTAAGTTCCAAAATCCGGACGGACCGGAGACTTGGACCGGCCGCGGCAAGCGTCCTGCCTGGTACATCAAAGCCAAGGAAGCCGGTTTTACCGATGAAGACATGTTCATTCAGCCGGCCGCTACAGACACGGAAGCACAGCCGGCTTGATCGCAAAGCAAATAGAAGATTGCTGACAGCCATTCCTCAGACAGAGATTCATTCATGTGTCAGGACGCCCTTCTTGTCATCGACCTTCAAAACGATTTCCTGCCGGGCGGCGCCCTTGCCGTTCCGGGAGGCGACCGAGTCATTGACCCCATCCGCGGTTTGATGACGCTGCCGAATTGGCGTGCAGTTGTGCTGACGCAGGACTGGCACCCTGCCGATCATGTGTCTTTTGCATCCAGCCATCCCGGCCGCAAACCCTTTGAAAGCATTGCGCTTTCATATGGCCGGCAGACGCTGTGGCCCGATCACTGCGTCGCGGGTTCACAGGGCGCTGCCTTTCCGCCTGATTTTGACACCTCGCCCGCCAGACTCATCCTCCGCAAAGGCATGAATACGGCGCTCGACAGCTATTCCGCATTTATAGAAGCTGACGGCAAAACCCCGACGGGCCTCGACGGGTTCTTAAAGAACTTAAACATTCACCGGGTTTTCGTCTGCGGGCTCGCTCTCGATTACTGCGTCAAGTTTGGTGTGCTTGACGCACTTCAAGCCGGTTATGAAACCATTGTCATTCCGGACGCCTGCGCAGCCATTGCTGTCGGGCAGGAAACCGACATCTTGAATGAAATGCGGGCTAAGGGTGCACGCACCATGACAGCATCGGAAGTGCCTGCCCGCGCTTCCTAAACCCAGCTTCAACCATCGAATCACTGAATCAACAGCCAGGACGCTGTGCCAAAGTGCACCGTTGAATCGTATCAATGAAATAGAATTTAACTATCGAATTGCTATTTCAGATTGTTGGAAATGATTCGCATTGTTGCAGCCTCTTCGTTCTGCGGCAAACGACCTGTAGGATATGGCCAACTTTAAAGGGCATCCAGCCCCTTCACCTCTACCACAGGACGTTCGATCATGTACGTAACAATGAACCGCTTCAAAATCAAGCCGGAATTCGCCGATGCCTATATTCAGGTTTGGAAGGATGCCGGTGTCCGCACCAAGGATGTGGACGGTTTCCTCGAATTCAAGTTCTTCCGTCTTGACAGCAAGGAAGAAGGCTATGTGCTCTTTTCCTCTTATGCCGTCTGGGAAAGCAAGGAAAAATTCCTCGCCTGGACGAAGTCCGAACATTTCCGCAAGTCGCACGCGACGGGTGTGGCGAACCGCGAGATGTATGTTGAGCACCCGCATCTCGAATGCTTCGACGTTCTGTTTTGATCAAAATGGAAGCTAGGCGTCTAAGCGCATGACTGCCGCTCAGCGCCTGCTAGAAGCATATGAGCCGCCGTTCTGATGAGAGTGAACGGCGGCTCTTTTTATGAACGACGGGAATCTTCCGGGCGATCTCCGCGGTCGGCCTGATCAGGCTCTCGGGCAGATTCGGCTTTCGATACATCCGCATCAGTCGATTTAGAATCATGATTGAGCACTCCCGATTCAGATTGCTCCCCATGATCGGTCTTCACCGGGCTGCTCGCCCCTGCATCCAGAACCTTTTGGATTCGAGTTCTGCGAAAGTCCGCCAATGCTTTGATCAGCAGTCCCTGAGCATAGGCTGCGAGCGACTGGCACAGTACCAATGTGAGCGACATGGCCGCTTCACTGCCGCTCGCCAACTGCGGCTGCACATAAACCAGCACCAGTGTTGCAATCGTATAGACCCAGCTGCGCAACCACAGCTTGCGGTATTTCACCTCGTCTTCGGAGAGCGTTCCTTTTTGCAGCAGAAAGATTGCTTCGCGAATCGGCAGAGCGGCCCGAACAGCATTTTCGTCTGCCGCAAGACCAAGCCAGGATTGCGGATCCACGGCTTCTTTACGCATTTTGGCCGTGAGTTTGAGCATTCTCAAGGGCCAAAAGAGCTTCAGAAGCTGCACCCCAAGGAATAAGTTCGCGAACAGAAAAACAAATATGGCGAGCGCCCATTCCCAGGTGAATGACATAGCTTTGGAAAATCCGATCAGGGTGGAGAAAGCTTCGGCAAATGACTAGGCCGGCCTTAGCTGATAAATTATAGATTTGGTGTTCCGTCAGACCATGGCTGGCGCTGACGCGGATCGGCCGGCTGCACCCGGAAAGAGGCACTGTTCGGCAATACCTCATAGGTCAATGAGTTTACAATCCCTCGAATACATTCCGGCAGGTATTGTCAAACAACCGTTTCTTTTTTAAGGGGATTGACCATGCCCGCCGCCACCATCAAACCTGCCGCACCGGCAGCCGTCCTGCCCGCATCAGCGCAGACCATCAGCCGCCGCCGGCTGCTTACAGCCGCAGGTTCCGCAGCATTGCTCACTGCGGGCACAGCATTGACGCCCAAACCCGTTCGCGCGGCTGCCGTCGGCTCGAAAACACTCCGTATTGCGGCACTGCCGGCCATTGACGCGCTGATTCTCTATGCGGCTGAAGCTGACGGCATCTTCAAGTCTGAAGGTCTCAACATCGAAATTCTGCCGTTCAAAAGCAGCGTTGAAATGACTGCGGCCATCCGTGCAGAAAAAATCATTGGCCAGTACGCCAACATTCTCGGCACGATTGCGCAAAGAGCAAACGGCATTGGTCTCTCGCTTGCCGCGACGACCTGGCACACTTCGCCTGCGCAGCGCGCCTTCGGCTTTGCCGTATCACCAAAGTTCGCCGATCAAATCACTTCCATTGAAGTCTTGAAGGGCCTCATGGGCGTGAGTTCAACGCGCAGCCGCGGCACCATTATCGATTGGATGATTTACCGCATGAAAAATGCCGTCAATCTTCCCGAAAAGACGCTCGACCAAATCGAAGTTGCACAGATTCCGATCCGGCTACAGATGCTCCTCACCGGGAAAATGCAGACGGCCCTCTTTTACGAGCCGCTTCTTACCCTCATTGAGTCAAAAGGCGGACGCGTCATTTGGGATGACCGTCAGCTCAATGAGCCGCTCTCCGAAGTTGCGCTCACAACGCCCTATCTCACGCCTGACTTCGTGCTGCCCTTCCGGGCCGCACTGGCCAAAGCTGCCAAGGCGATTGATCAGGACCCGCAGAAATACGTTCCCATCCTTTCAAAGAAGGGTCTTGTGCCGCCGGCTGTTGCAAACACCTATAAACTTCCCAAATTCTCTGGGTTCGCAACACCGGACGGACTACCGCCGCTCCCAACCGATGCGCTCGTTCAGGAAGCGGCTGGCTGGCTGGTTAAAGTCGGCATCCTTAACCAGGCACCCGACATCACAGGAACCATCTGTAGGCTATAAAAAATGACCATTGCTCCTGAAGCCCGAACCTGCGCAGCAGAGCTCAATGTCAAGGATCTTGCCATTGGCCATAATGGCAAAACGTTGCTTAAGCATCTGACATTTTCTGTGCCGGCTGGTTCCTCGCTTGCCATTGTCGGCGAATCCGGCTGCGGCAAAAGTACGCTGCTGACGACGCTGGCAGGTCTCCTGCCGGCACTCGGCGGTGAGTTGTCTTGGCGTGATGCAAAAGGAAGCACGATCAAGCACCCGAATTCGAGCTTCGTCTGGCAGCAGCTTGGACTGCTCCCTTGGAAAACGGTGCAGAAAAATCTGACGCTCCCGCTTCTGCTCTCGCAGCATAAAATCCCCGCATCCGACTGCGCCGACCGCGCAGCGGCCATGATTGAAGAATTGGGTTTAAGCGGGCTTGAAAACCGTTGGCCGGCAACACTTTCCGGCGGTCAGCGTCAGCGCCTCGCACTGGGGCGCGCGCTGATTGCGCAGCCTGCAGTGCTCTTTATGGATGAACCGTTCTCCGCACTGGATGCACTGCGCCGCGAACGCCTTCAGGACTTTTTGGCCGGCATGCGCCGCCGCCGGCCAACCACCATGATTTTCGTGACGCACGACATTGGTGAAGCGGCATTCCTTGCTTCGGATATTCTGCTGCTGGGAGCGGGCCCCTCGAGACTGCTCGAGCATTACGCCAACCCGGCCTGGCGCTCGTCTGAACAATGCGCAGACCGCGATTCCCCAGAGTTTGTCGAATCTGTATACCACATTCACAATGTGCTGCGGCAGTGTGCCGCGCACAATGCCGCGTCTAGTGACCCGGCTGGGAGTGCCGCCTGATGAAAGCCTCCATCTTTATTCGCTACTTTTGCGGCTCTGTTGCTGTTTTGCTGCTTTGGCAGCTCGGAAGCGTCACTTTAGGATCGGACATTCTGCCCGATCCTCTGCGGGCGCTCGTCGGCTTCTGGGATGCCCTCAAAGATCCGGAATTCATCGGTCACATCGGTCTGAGTCTCTACCGGCTCCTGACCGCGCTCGCACTCGCCATTGCGGTTTCCTTTCCGCTCGGCGTCCTTTTGGGGCACAGCAAAGCCGCTGATTGGCTGGGCGCACCGGTGACCTTCATCACGCTGCCGCTTCCGAAAATCGTGCTGCTGCCCGTTTTCTTTACCATCCTTGGACTGGGCGACTCGTCACGCATTCTGCTGATTGCGCTGGCTACGGGCTATCAGATCCTGGTAATCGTGCGCGAATCAGCTCTGGCACTCAATCCTTCCTACGAACTTGCCATGCGTTCAATGGGCGCAAGCACTGCCGAGCGCGTTCTTCACGTCTACATTCCTGCGGCGCTTCCCTCACTCTTCATGGCTTTGAAGGCCGCTTCCAGCACCGCTGTTGCCGTACTCTTCCTCGCAGAAAGTTTTGCTACCGATGCCGGTCTAGGGTGGTACATCATGAATGCCTGGGGACTGGGCGATATGGACGGCATGTTCGTCGGGATTCTCGGCATGTGCGTGCTAGGCGTTGCGCTATACGCGGGCATTGGTCTTCTCGAACGTCTGGCCTGCCCCTGGGCATTGCAAAAATAAAGGGACTGCATCACCTGTCCGCTTGACCGGTGATTTGAAACCGGGCATCCAAAGACCAAACGTCTTATGGATGCCTCGCCTCACTAACGAAAAAAGACAGCGGACTTAAAGCGCATCACAGATTTAGTGATGCTTAAATGAAGATCATAAGATCGTCATGCCTTCGGCCAGCATAGGATAGATATTGGCGAGCTGAGGAATAACGCGTTTCCTCAAGCCATTTTGGAGAGCCTCGACTGCCTGCTTGGCTGCCCGGCCGAATCCTCGAGACCGAATTGCCGCATACTGCCGTCTCTGCGCGGAGACGAAAGGCAATTGAGTGAAACGCAGGTCAGCGCAAAAGTCTCGTCCCATCCAAATATTGGACGGCAGAAGCAATGCCCAGCCGAGCCCTTGAGCAACAAGACCCATCATGGTTGTCGAGGACTCTACTAAGACGCTTCGCTGCGGCGAGATGCCGGCACTGCGCAGAATACGTTCTGAAATCAGCTTGTCGCTTGCCGCTGTCGTATAGGAAAAATATGGCAAATCGCGCGCAAGCTGAAGAAGATCCGCCGGCGTCGAAACGGACCTCGTATTTGATGCGGGCGTCACAAGAAAGAAAGATTCAGCAACGACCGCCTCTTCCATCACTCCATCCATATCCGGGAAGCTAACCGGTGAAATCAGCAAGTCGAAATCGCCGTTTTTAAACTGTTCGCTCAGCTGCAGTGCCATGGCCGTGCGTACCGACAATTGCTTCGTGCAGGGAAAAAGCGCTCCCACGATATCTGCCCCGACCGTACAGCTGACGCTCTCAGCCAGCCCAAGCCGCAAAAGCGGGAGGATTGGCGAAGATGCCGTAACCGCCGTTTCCAACTCTCGAGCATCCCGAAGCAGTGCTCTCGCACCGTCGAGCAAATTACGCCCCGCTCCCGTAAGCATTACCGGGCGGCTTTTTCGACTGATCAACGCAACCGCCAACTCTTCTTCCAAGGCCTTGAGCGCCTGAGAAGCGGCCGATGTCGTCATTCCCATACGCTTCGCAGCTTCAGTGAAACTTTGAGTATCTGCCAAGGCCACAAAAACTTCTAAAGATCCTAGGTTCCGGATACTCATGCTGCTGCCCTCCATCTGCAGAGAGTCTAAACCACATTTTTAGTTTTACTTCATTTGATGGTTCTCGAACAGCTTCCGCGCAACGATACCGTCGTTCATTCAGAAAGCATCTCTAGGTCTTGTGAGACAGAAGCATGAATCAACCGACACTTCTTTCAGCCATAGCACGATGGATAGTCTCCGCTGACTTTCCGGATCTTCCGGACGGTGAAATAGCCGCGGCGCGTGCAGCTCTGACGGATTTTGTTGCGGTTGCCGCAGCCGGATCCGGTACGTCCGTGGTGAGAAATGCGGCTGCGTATGCTGCACAAAACGAAAGAACAGGCGCTTGCGTGCAGCAGCTTGGACGCTCGGTACGTTTCAGTCCTCGAACTGCTGCATTCCTCAACGGCACGGCGGCTCATGCACTCGATTTTGATGACGTAAGCTGGACCACCATTGGTCATCCAACGGTTGGAATTGCACCGACCGCTTTGTCTCTTGCCGTTGCTCAAGGACTCTCCGGACGTGAATTTCTGACTGCATATGTTGTCGGAGCGGAGTGTGCACATCAGATCGCGCGCTGGACAATGCCCCAGCTCTCTGAGCACGGTTGGCACACCACTTTAGCCAACGGCGTGTTCGGAGCAACCGCGGCAGCAGCCTGGCTTCTGAAAACAGATGTGCCCACGACGACCAATGCCTTGGCGATAGCAGCCAGTCTTGCTTCAGGCATTCGTGCCAACTTTGGTTCACAAACCAAAGCAATCCACGCAGGGCTCTCCAATCTGCACGGAATGATGGCCGTTGAGCTCGCAGCGGCAGGAATCACCGGCAAAGACGACGCTCTTGAAGCTTCGGACGGCTATGCGGCATGCTTTGCCGCCCGTCTTCCAAGAGAAAAATGCCCCGTCGATTTAGGCAGCCGTTGGGACTTAATGGAAAACGGACTCGTTTTCAAACAATATCCCTGCTGCTCCGGCACGCATCCCGCTTTAGACGTTTGGGGGGAGTGGGCCGATAAAGTGCACCCCAAACTGGACGATATTGAAGCCGTACATCTGGGGGTCAGTCTTCTCGGTCCGCGTGAACTGATCAGTCACTGCCCGCGAAATGCAGTCGAAGCAAAGTTTTCAATGGAATTTGCTCTGGCATCTCGTCTTGTATACCAAAGAACCGGCATTGAGGAATTCACTGACGACAAAGTGCTTGATGTTCGAATTCAAGCTCTCATGAAGAAGATGACGATGGAAATAGATCCCGACCTAGCCAAGTTGGGTTTCATCGGCACAGCGCCCGTTCGAATTCGCATAAAAACCAAATCCGGCGTCGTATGCCTGGCCAGCGATCTCGCTAAAGGCAATCCCGAAAAACCGCTTTCGGAAAGCGATCGAAAAGCGAAGTTTTCATCCTGCGTCAGTCCTATTGCCGGCAGCGAAACTGCCGCACGTTGGTGGAACGAGCTAAGCACTCTTGAATTGCTGTCTCCAAATCAACTTTCTCTATTGGGTGCGCTTTAAGAATGCCCATTTTTTTGACAACCAGAGGAGCAATCAAATGCTTTGGCTAGAAATTTTATTGCTCGTAGGCATCATCGCCTACAGCGCCAAACTCGGAGGCATCGGCGTCGGTATGATCGCCGCAACTGCCGTTTTCGGGCTAAAACCCGGATTCATTCCGGTAGACGTCATGCTCATCATCATGACCGTCATTCTGGCCATCAGCGTCATGCAGCGCGCCGGCGGACTTGCGTTCATGGTGAAATGCGCCGAGAAACTTCTGCGGAACAATCCGAAATACATCAACGCACTTGCACCAGCTGTCTGCTTCATGCTGACGACTTTAGGCGGGACGGGCTACATGGCAATGAGCGTTTTAAACGTCATTCAGGAAGTGGCCAAGGAAAATAATGTTCGGCCTGCCCAGCCCCTGACCAGCAGTGTCATTGCAAGCCAAATTGCGTGTACCGCGAGCCCCATTTCTGCCGCTACCGCAGCGATGTTTGCAGTGGTCGAACCGATGCATGTTTCTTTTGCTGCAGTACTGCTTGTCATCATCACGACTAGTGCATTCGCCGCCGCCATCTGTGCGGTCATCTCGAGTCTGCAGGGCAAAACAGAACTTTCTGAAGACCCGATCTTCCTGGAACAGCTGAAAAAAGGACTGGTCTCCATGCAGTCCAAGGAAGAAAAAGCGAAGCCTACCACTCACGAAGCAAAACTATCCGTGCTGATCTTTTTGAGCGGCGTATCGGTCATTGTTCTTTTGCTGCTCTTTAAAAATCAAATTGGTCACACGCTCAGCAGCCGGGATCTCATCGTCATGATCATGATGTTCTGTGCTTGGCTGATGTACCTCTTTTGCAAAGTAGATCTCGCCACGATCAAAGACGCCCCCATCTTTAAGAGCGGAGCCGAAAGCCTGATCGTCGTACTCGGCATTGTGTGGTTTTCCTCCACCATCATCAATGCGCACCTCCCGGAGGTCAAGGAATCTGCAGTAGCACTCCTCGAACAGTATCCGTATCTCTTGGCCGTGGTGTTCTTCTTGGCGTCTGCCGTCCTCTTCAGTCAGGGATCTACCGCTACCTTGATCTGTCCCGTTGCGGCAAGCCTGGGTGTTGATGCCGCCACAATCGTGGGCTCCTTCGTTGCCTGCTCTGCTCTCTACATCACGAACGTTTACCCGACAACAGCCTTTGCAATTTCGTGCGACGACACGGGTTCCTTCATGGGCCGCCGCTGGAACGGTTCGTTTGTCATCAATCACCCTTTCTTCATTCCTGGGTGCATCAGTCTTGCAGCCGCGGTGCCTTTCGGCTTAATGCTGGCTCGCATGCTGCTCTGACATACCCGGAATAACCCGCTCATCTTGTTTTCTACAGGAGTATTTCGAAAATGACCAATATGCGAATCGAACGCGATTGCTTAGGCGAAATGGAAATTCCCAACGACCGCTATTACGGCATTCAAACCATCCGCAACATGAAAGTATCGGGAGCAGCAGGCTTTCCCGTCGTTGCCTATCCTGATATGCACAAAGCACTCTGCCAAATCAAAAAGGCCTGTGCCAAAGCGAATGCCGAAATCGGCGCTATGAAGCCTGAAATCGCCCAAGCGATTTCCGAAGCCTGCGGCAAGGTGATCGCCGGCGGATACGAAAAGGAATTTCCGCTCGACATGTGGCAAGGCGGCGGCTACACATGCGTCAATATGAATGTCAATGAAGTGATCGGCAATCTGGCAAATGAAATTCTCACCGGTCACAAAGGACAGGACATGGTTCATCCCAACACCCATGTCAACATGGCGCAGTCCACTAACGATACGATTCCTTCCGCAACGCACCTGGCGATTGCGCCGCGGCTTGACAAAATTGTTTGCGAAGCCGAAAAGCTTGCCGACGCCTTCGATGCCAAAGCGAAGGCCTTCGAACACATCGTCAAAGTCGGACGTACCTGCTGGCAAGACGCGCTGCCAGTCACCCTTGGACAGGAATTTTCGGGGTTTGCTTCTGCGATTCGGCGTCAGGCACGAGCACTAAAGGCTCTGCGCCCAAGCTGCTTTGAACTGATCATGGGCGGCAACGCCGTCGGCACCGGTCTCGGAGCCCAACCGGGTTACATGGATGCCTTTTATAAGGCAATTTCAACCGAACTGGGCGAATCTGTCAGGCCCAATCCCAACCTTTTTGACGGCTTCCAGAATTCAGACTTTATTCTCACCGTTTCCGGCGCCGTGAAAACCATTGCCGCCACACTGTCTAAAATCTGCAAGGATCTGCGGCTTATGAGCTCCGGTCCGCGGGCAGGCTGGATGGAAATCAACCTTCCCGCTTGTGCTCCGGGCAGTTCCATCATGCCGGGAAAAATAAACCCAACCGTACCTGAAATGGTCATCCAGATCGGACATCAGGTCTGCGGCAATGATGTTGCCATTACGATGGCTATTGATGAAGGTGAACTTGACCTGAATGTTTGGGACGCTACGTTCTACAAATGCCTCTTTGAAAACCTCCAGCTGGTTGGTGAAGAAATCGTGATCCTGCGCCGCAACTGCGTCGAAGGCATCACCGCCAACGAATCTCGCTGCAAAGAAGAAGCGGAAAGCTCCATCGCCCTCTCGACGGTAATCGCAGCGACCTTTGGATATCCCCAAGGCGTTGAAGTCGCCCACTACTGTGAAAAGCACCGCTGCAATGTGAAGGACGCTGTTGTCACGATGGGACTCATGACGCAAGAACAAGCAGAGATTTTGGTTGATCCATCCCTTATGGCTAATCCTGAAAAGATGGCTCCGATTGTTGCAAGGTTCAAAAAAGAACTAGGAATTCTCATCTAAAACAATAGAAAAGTCCCTCTCAGAACGGTACGGCTAAAGCTCGGCAGAGCCGTGCCGTTTCTTGCGCAGCCGTCCAAACTACAGGAGCATAAACAATTATCTTAGAGTTTGATGCTTAACTCGCCGCTTCCTGCTTGGCTTCCGGCATCGATACTTCAGCAGTCTTCTCGATGTCGGTCTGCACCGCAGTATCCAGCGGCACTTCGTGGGGTTCAGCAGGCTGAACTTTAACTGTGCGCCGATTGATCAGCTGGTCAATCCATTTGGCAAAAAGTCCTATCATCAGCGCTGAGGCCAGCGTTCCCTCTCGAATACCAATCAAATGGCCCATCTCAAGCAAAGCCATAAGCGCAGCAACTGCTGTGAGAGAAATATCATTGGCAATTTTCATTGATCCGAAAGAAGACTTCACAAGTGCCGCAATGGCAATCACAAAACCTTCTCCTGGCTGGACAATTGTTTTAGAGCGAATCTGAATAACAGTGCCGAGTGCCAGAATGAGATTCCCAAAAAGAGAAAGCACAGCCGCCAAAAACCAATTCGGCATTTGAACATTGCCTACGAGATGCATTGACAGATCAATGAAAGCGCCGAAGATGAAACCAATTGGAATTTGCAGCAGATTAAATGGCGAATACCGGCTGCGCAGGACCACAATCTGCCCAGCAACGAAAAAGAAGTTGAGTATCACCGTACAGGTGCCGAACGACAACCCCGTTATCGCAGAAGCCGTATATGGAACTGTACTGATCGGCGTCGTGCCTAATCCTGCCGTCGTCGTACAGGCGATACCGAAAGCGGCAAGAAACATGCCGAAAATGAGAAGTACTGTGCGGCCGATGATGTGCTTAAAACGCTGACGACGAATAGTGGTCATGGAATGCTGAGATACGCTTAAAAGAAATGGAAGAAAAACCGCCGACAACTCGAAAATGTCCGAGAAGTCGGCGGAGAAGAACCTTCAGCGGAGGAATCCATGGAGTCGCTGGATATGAACTGAAGGAGAGGAGAACGTTTTAGAGGTCCATCTTTTCAACTGCATTCAATGCAGCATGACGGCCCGAATAGCATGAAAATCCGAAGGCATAGCCAGAAGTCCAAGTCGTATAGGTATGACCAATCATGCGGCTGACTTCTAGACCAGTGGCATAAAGTCCTTTAATAGGCTGATTCTTAGTATTGAGCACTTCAAAATCACGATTGACATTCAAGCCGCCGAATGCCGTGAAGAAGGCGGAGGTGAGACGGATGGCATAGAGTTTCTTCGTGTTGATCGGGCGCATGTATTTCACGTCCTTGAAAAACTCGCCGTCATGCCCTTCGGCGCAGCCGCGGTTGTATGCCGTCACTGCGGCCTCAAGATTCTTAGCCGGAACCCCGAGCTTCTTGGCCATGGCGGAAACCGAGCTTGCAGCGAAGAAACTGTCGCTTCCCTCATCCAGCGCGGTCTTGATTTCCTCCTTCAGCTTCGTGAGTTTGGCGCCGACCGGCACCAGGACGCCGACACCGGAGTCAACGCCCTTTTCGATCATGTAGTCGACCTGAGACTCGTCGAAAATAGACCAAGCCGTGTGACCGAGCTGGGTATAAACAGCATTCGCGGCCTGAGAGAAAGACATGGCAACGTCTTCATTGACAAAGCGGCTGCCGTCGGAATTCACCCAAAGCGCAGCCGGCTGCCATGCTGTGGTATAGACATTCGAGAGAAGCTTAATGCCTTTGCCTTCCGAAGACAGATGTGCCACGAAGCTCACCGGACCGCGCTGAGCACCCGCCGCAACAGCCATGGAAATACCGTCGCCGGTCTTATTGACATTGACGGATGAATGCCAGTGTTTGGCGTCACGATGCGCCCATTCAGCCACTTTTTCATTGCTGTCAGAGATGGAACCGCTCGCCAGAATGACCGCCTTGGCGTTGATCGTGTAGTCATCGGTCTTGCTCTTGGCCTTAACGCCGACAACGGCGCCGGACTTATCCGTAATGAGACTTTCTGCCGGCGTGCCCGTGAGCGTTGTCACGCCGAGCTTGTCGCACTGATCCTTCAAATTGGCAACAAGCGCCGCACCGTGATTCTTGCCTTTATATTCACCGATCACATGCCAAGTCGCTTCTTCCCATGGCGTCATGCGGATGACGTCGAATTTGACGCCGTGCTTCATGAACCAATCGACATTGTCAGCCGACCCGTAAATATAGTCGCGCATCATCGGAACATTGACTTCATACATGTGCATTTCACGGGCATGCTTAAAGGCCTCTTCGCGAGTTAGCGTGTCGCTGCGCAAACGGTTGAGTTCGGATTCGACAGCAAAGATGCCTTCGGCAAAGTTCGAAGCGCCGCCGACGAAGAAATTCTTCTCGAGAAGCACTACATTGGCACCTTTTTCAGCAGCCTGAACGGCTGCCGTAAGTCCTGCAGAGCCAGCGCCAACAATGACGATGTCCGTGGAAAGCGTCTTCTGTGCAGCAATGGCCGGTCCGCAAACTGCTGTGCAGACAAATCCAGCTGCAAGTGCAGCAGACAAAATGCGTCGAGAGATAATCCACATCCTTCGAATGTTCCTCAGCAATGCTCGCCAACCGACAGGTCTGCAAGTCATGAATGAATAAAAAAGAGCTGCCAAGCCGACAACAGTGAAAACCACCGCATCTTCATCCTTGATGCTGCTCGGTTTGGCGCACTCCAAATTTCACTTCATCCGTAAGGGCTCCGTTGTTGAGCGCTCAACGATTCGGGCGTTTTTTTGCGGCATGCTGCTGACTACATCTTCAGCACTGTTGAACACTCAAGAGTTGCCGTTCAAGGCAGTCAACAAAGCCAATTTGGCAGTCCTTCAGAACGAAGCCCGCTTCATTAGATCAATTTGAGAATTTAAAAATGCAGACATCTACATTTGTCAAATCCGTATGTGCCGTCTGCTTGGTGCTGACCGCTGGGCTGACCTTAGGGGCCGGCCTTTTGGTATAGGGTGACGTCGACCTTTTATGCGGCGGTCAACAATATGGGCGACAAACGACCGCTGACTTCGGGCGGCTTGACCGGGAACTCTGCCGGTATGCGTCATCTGCTTTTGAGCCGCTCAGCTCAGTCCTGCCCGCTTTCTTCGAAGTTCTGCGTAGTGCTCGATCGGTTTGGGCTCAGCCTTGAGGCCTTCAGGAGAGGAACGTTGGTTTTGGTTTCCGCAGCCCCAATCCCAAACCGAATCAAAGAGACGGCCGTGCAGATAAATCTTGCGGCCGTCTTTTCGTGCGTCGCCAAGCTTTATCCAATCATTAACCTTCGTGCTCACCCAACTGCGGTCCGCTGACAAAATCCGCGAAAGTTCCGTAATGGTGAGCCCGAGCGGACATAAGTTCCAACCGCCGCGCTCCAGTTCAGCAAAGCTGGTTATGGCTGACAACAGGAAAACGCGCAGACGCGCCTCAAGATCAAGCGTGAAGTTAGCAAGCATGCCTTCCAGTGCGGACTCCTGCTTCAGGATGGCGAGGTCAGCATAAATTTCCATCATTTCAACGGACGCACGCAGTGATTCCAGAAAACGTGCGCGCGGAACAATCAAGACGCTGGAAGGCCGGATGAAATCGACTTGGACGGCGACGCGGTGCGGGTTAAGTGCATCGAGGTCACCTAAGGCTCGGCCCGGAGCAAGCAAAGCGAAGATATGCGTCTGCGACTGCACGTCCAGACAAGAGAATGTGGCCAATCCTTTGGTGAGAAAGCCGACTTGGGCCGCATCTCCCTTGCCGCCGTGCTCCATGACGGCGCCTTTGGCAAAATCGCGAATCACACCATTGCGGACAAAGATTTCCTGAATTGCCTGAGGTTCGGGCGGGAAAATCCACGGCCGCATACGGAAAACCTGACGCATGCAATGAGTCTCCATTAGAAAACTGCTGAGGACAATATCAGAATCGACGTTCGGGAGTAGATAGATTCAGCAATTCGTAAACTGCATTGATGCAAAACGAGGCAGATCCGCAAACCTGCCTCGTTTGGATTTGAGATGATGCCGACCAACGAGGCCGATATCCATCAGAGGTTACTGATTAAAGGCCTTATCAAGACTCACAGGCATTGCCTGGTAGCCCATCGAATCGATCAGCTGGATTTCGACAGCCGGTTCGGTTTCGCCCCACTTAAATTCTTCGATGAAGGGCGAGGCGCTGCCAGCCTTTTCACCGGGCTTCAATTCAGACGGACGGCGTCCCATACCGGCAGTGGCCGAATAGACCATGATCGAATCCTTGTCCGCGCAGTACTTGGTGAGCGACGTCACCGGGCTGTACCACGGGAAGCCGCGTTCCTTGCCGTATTCCCAGACCTGCTCAATGGTCTTCTTGTCCTGATCAATACGGTAGACCACAGCACGCGAGTACTTCATTTCGGCAAGCGCCGGCTGATCCATGCCGCGGGCATCACCGTTGTCGAAGGCGGTGACGTAAATCACATGCTTATCGGACTTCTCGTCAATGCGGAAGGCCGTATGCTGCGTCCACGTGTAGTCGAAATCCCCTTCGCAGGTCGAGCCATGGCAAGCGATCGGCTTGCCGTCCTTCACCGGCGTGAGGAGTTTTTCCTTCCAGCCGTCGCGCCAGCCTTCCGGCGAGGAGAAGATCCACTTGATCTTCTTATCGCGGCCGATCTTAATAATGGCTGACTGATGGCGCGAGCTGATAATGATGGAGTCGTCGGTCGGATCGTAGTCAACTGAATTGACGTGCGCCCAGTTGCGGCCTTCGCCCGTGCCAACGATATCACCGAACTTATCACTCGTTTCAAGCTTTGCAAGATCTGCTGCCGACATCGTCTTGCCGGCCTGTGACGCATCAATGTTGAGGCAGACAGCACCCTGGTCGAGCACCTTCATAACGTTGTCACGATACGGATCCAGGATCTCCCAGAGACGCCATTCATCGACAACCTTGCCGTTCTGATCGATTTCAGCGATCACGTCGCGAACGGTATGGACACGCTTGCCGTCGGCACGGCGGTGGTCAGAGCTCGCAACACGGATGAACGAATGCCCGTTCTGTGCATTGTCGAGCGAATGCGAGAAATCAGAATAGCCGACCGGGAGACGGCGGTTGTAAATCTCACGCCCCATCAAGTCGTACTTGACATAGCGCTGACCGTAACCCCAGGTGATGTTGCCGTCCTCATCCTGCTGGAACCCCATCATGACGCCGGAGTGATAAATGGTCTCGACGTTGTAGATCGGTTCAACGTGCATGTACCAGCGCACTTCGCCCTTCGTGTCGATAATGGCATTCTGCGGATAGAAGTTCCACTCCATCGCACCGCCCATCGGGTTGTTCCAAACTGCGCGCGTGGCCTTGGCGTACTGCTGCATCAGATTGTTGACGAGATAAAGGCGGTCGGAGAACTTCGTATCAACCTTAGTGACCTTCGTCTCAAACATATTGTGATGAAGACCCGGTGAACCGCTCACTTCATGGTAGACGGGCGCAGCGTAGATCTTGTAGGTGTCCGTGAACTTTTCGGTCTGACCATGGAACTTCCGGGTGTAAGTCGTTTCCACGGTATTCATGTAGTCGGGGTAGAGACCGAAAACCGGAATGCCTGCATGAGTGAGCAATTCAGAGCGGCTAACCTTGTACTTGATTTCCTGACCCTGAGGTTTCGGAACGATGCGCACCGTCGCTTCGGTGAGTTCATAGCCGCCGTTGCGGATGATGGCCGTGAGCGGAGCAATGCTGTAGGGATTCACGATCACTTCACCGATGTGACCCTGCGTCGCGAAAGACACGTGAGGTCCCGAAGAGCCGCCAGAGGCATGTGCGGCGGTAGCGGGCAGCGCACTGCTGACAGCAGCTGCAACGGCGCCAAGGAAGAATGAACGGCGACCGATCGTGATGTTCTTCATGATTTGAATTCCTATGAAGGAGCGATTCTCCAAACAGAACCGCATTGCCAAAGTGAGGATGAAAGGATTAACTCAACGGTCTCGAGCGTTTGAGGGCGGCGTTCTGCGCCTTAAACACCAGTACGGAGTGCAGTCACTGCGCTTTGTCTTTCATCCACAGGTTCACAGTCTAAGTAGATCTTTCGAACTAACCCATTCGGATTTTCAACCTCTTTTTCGTAAAATAGCTCAACAAGTCTTTTACGATTTTCGGAATTGATCGGAAAACACCTGACGCCATGCTTGACCTGAAAATCAATCACCTCCAACTGCTTGCACAAATTGTTTCGACGGGCTCACTCACCGAAGCGGCTCAGAATCTCGGACTCTCTGCCGCAGCCGCGAGCCGAATGCTCAAGAAGCTCCAAACGGAAATGAATGATCCGCTCTTCATCCGGGTCTGGCGCGGATTAACGCCTACCGACACCACCACGATGATGCTGCCGGTGGTGCGTGAACTCCTTGACCAAATGGAGCGGCTGGAATATCAAAAATCCTTCACGCCGGCAAAACTCTCTGCCACCATCACCATCGGCGCTGCCGACAATTCCGTCATCAGCATTCTTCCGCCAGTCGTGCGTGCCATTCGCGAACAAGCGCCGAAAGTAAACTTCCGAATCCTTCCGCTCGAGAGCCGTCAGTTTCAAAAACTCGCTGACGGCGGCATGGACTTTCTGCTCTACCCGACGCAGAACCTGCCGGATCTTCCGACACATTTTTTTGGTCTCAATCTTTTTCGCATTGAGCGATCGGTACTGATGAACCGTGCTCATCCGCTCATCAAAGCGTACGAGGCAGGACAAACGCTCAAAGCCGAAGACTTCCGCAAATATCCGAGACTTCTTGTAAAGCTTCAAGATTCAAGCCGCGGGGCAATTTATGACGTTACGGTACCCGATCCTCGCTTAGGCGAAGCCTTTATCGAGCTGCCTTACTTTCTCGGAGCTCCCTATTTCCTCGAAGGCACAGAGTACACGCTGATGCTGCCGACACGAACGGCGAAATCCTTTGAGAAACAATTCCCCAATCTCGCTGCAGTCCCTTATCCGGGCGAATACAGCGAAAACTTTGCGCGGCTGATCTGGCACGAGCGAAGCGACAAGAGTCTCGTCATGCAATGGGTACGTTCAATGTTCGCTCAGCATGCCGGGGAGTTTGACCGTTGACGACATTCCGGTACGAATGGCTTTTGAGCTCTTTTGAGCTGTTTGACAGCCAACTCAATCAACAGCTAACGAGCTTCCCCGCGGCCAGTCGCCATTTCCAGAGGAGTGCCGAACAACGCATGAGGGGCCGCCCTGTCGTTCTCTCTGACGGGAGCGTTGGTTTATCTTTGATGTATACTATGGTCTAGCACGAAGCAAGGGGACTGTTTTGCATATCGCACCTTGCTTATTGACTCAGCCCATCGTTGCCGCGGTGGACTTTGTCACTTTACAACCTTTTTCAGGGGCCCATTCACGGTCTAAAAGACCATGAATCCCTTTCCTCGCGCGCGGTAGGTATGAACGGGCGGCCCGCATGCTTTCAGTCCCGCTTCGTGCCGACGCGCATTATTGCACACGAACGTATACGACTGTGCAGTCCTTTCTTGGGCACCCTTCCCTTACGCCTTTTCCCGGCCGCGGCCCTTCTGGATCTGCCTGAGTCTGCGGCGCTTTTGCTGCGAACGCTCATGACGGCTGAGAGTCAAGTCATTTCGGGCAGCCTCGTTCTCTGCGGCGCATCGAAAGACGAATAAACCAACCCGCCGTTCGGCCAAAACGTCAGCACAAGATCGAACGGGACAAAGCGTTCTGCTGGAGGGCATTCGGCAGCATATTCGCTCGTGCGCAGACCCTCCCTAAGATGAACCCCCTATTCCTTACTTGTTTAGTCATGTATTACTTCCTCATCCGTTGACGTCGATTGCTCACAAGGGCAAAGTATGCAATGTGCATTGAGCGCATAAACCAATGTTTGACCATCAAAGGAGAACCGAAATGAAGGAGCTGTGCAGTATGTGCTGTTGTAGTGACTTCTACCATCCGGTTCAAAGAATTTGATTCGGTTTCAGACAGACTGAACATACGCATCAACTTACAAAAGGACCGGCTGGCTCGCGGTCCTTTTTTGTTGCCTCTCAACTGAGACGCTTAAAAGTTCGCCCAAGCCGCCGTGCTGAGTTAATTGCTTGATTTGGCTTTTATGGGGAAAGTTCTTCCCCTCTATTACGAAGGAGCGCTGCTGACACTCCGTGTAGGTGCGATTGGAATACTCCTCGCACTTGCCGTCGGAATGGTCACAGCTGTCGCCCGTTATTGGCGGATTCCAATCCTCAATACGGCTGCGGTCATTTATACGGAATTCTCGAGAAACACCCCGCTTCTCGTACAGCTTTTCTTTCTGTATTTCGGTCTCCCCAAAGTCGGCATTCGGATTTCCGGTGAATGGTGCGCCATCATTGGGCTCGCATTCCTTGGCGGCAGCTATATGGCAGAGGCGCTTCGCGCGGGGCTTGAGTCCGTCTCAACGGTGCAGACAGAATCGGCACGCGTACTCGGCCTCACGCCGTTCCAGACGATGATGCTCGTCGTGCTGCCGCAGGCGTTTGCGGTATCGGTTCCGCCGTTGGTCGCCAATATCATCTTTCTCATTAAGGAAATTTCAGTTGTCAGCGCCATTGCGCTTCCGGATCTGATGTACGTCACGAAGGATCTTATCGGCAATTCCTACAAAACCGACGAATCACTCATTCTTCTCGTTTCGGCTTATGTAGTACTGCTGCTCCCGATTTCACTCTTAGGCTATTGGCTTGAAAAGAAGGTGCGTTATGCAGGATTCGGGAATTAATGTCTTCTTTCAAGGCATCAACTCACTCCTTCTGTTGAAAGGGCTGTGGACAACACTGCATATCAGTCTCTTATCTGCAGGTCTTTCCATTCCACTCGGGATTCTTCTCGGCATCTTCATGACGCTAAAGAATCCCATTGCGCGGGTCGTCTCTCGGATTTACCTCGAAATCGTGCGAATCATGCCTCAGCTGGTTCTGCTCTTCGTGGTTTATTTCGGCTTCACTCGAGCCTTTGGATGGAATCTCTCTGCGTATTGGAGCGCGATTATTGTTTTTACCTTTTGGGGCACTGGAGAAATGGGAGATCTGGTTCGCGGTGCACTCATCAGCATTCCGAAGACGCAGTATGAAAGTGCCCAGGTACTCGGCCTCTCAAAACTCCAGACGATGCGCCTGGTGGTGCTCCCGCAGGCTGTTCGTCAATTGATTCCGCCCTCGATCAACCTCATTACCCGCATGATCAAGACAACAAGTCTTGTCGTGCTCATCGGCATTGTTGAAGTTTTGAAGACCGGGCAGCAGATCATTGATGCCAACCGCTTTGAGTATCCGACTGCAGCGCTTTGGGTGTACGGCGCCGTGTTTCTTCTTTACTTCCTTGCATGCTGGCCGGTATCACTCGCCGCCAAGGCCCTCGAAAAGAAATGGAAAGCATAAAAATGGCCAATGACATTGTTTTGGAAACGCGCGGTCTCGTAAAGAAGTTCGGCGACGCTGTGATTCTCAACGGCATCGACTTCACGCTTCACGACAAAGAAGTCGCGGTGATTCTCGGGCCGTCGGGCTGCGGCAAATCCACGTTTCTGCGCTGCCTGATCGGTCTCGAGCCCATCCAAGGCGGCAGCATCTTGCTCAAAGGAAAACCGCTCGAATTCGGCAGCACGCTGCGCAGCGGCATCGGCATGGTTTTTCAAAGCTATGACCTTTTCCCGCACCTTACGGTGCTCGAAAACATCTTGCTCGCTCCCCTGCATGTCGCCAAGCGTTCCCGTGAAGACGCGCTCGCTCAGGCTGAAACCCTTTTGAAGCGCGTGAAGCTCTGGGACAAACGCGATTTTTATCCGCGGCAGCTTTCAGGCGGTCAAAAACAACGTGCGGCCATTGTCCGCGCGCTCTCCATGAACCCGAGCGTGATGCTTTTTGACGAAGTGACCGCCTCTCTTGACCCGGAAATGGTCCGTGAGGTGCTCGACGTCATTGTGGAGCTGGCCGACAGCGGTCTCTCAATGGTGATCGTCACGCACGAAATGGAATTTGCGCGGGCCGTCGCCGACCGCATTGTCTTTCTCGAAAACGGCCATGTCGTTGAAGAGAATTCGCCGGAAGCGTTTTTTACGACGCCGAAGACGAAGCGCGCAGCGGAATTTCTCAAAACCTTTACCTACACACGTCATAAGCGATCGGACGAAACCCCGTCGCCCAAATGAATCCAACAACCTGACGACGCAGCTGAGACGAAGCAGCTGCATCAAAACATCCGAGGAAGGCATGGACCGCCGGCGCCCTGCACTTCTCTTGACCTCATAAAGTGCTGGTGTATTCTGGAGGAAATTCCATGTTCATCATCCAAAACTTCACGAAGAAGATTGCCTCCGTCGCGGTTGCCGCAGCGGCGCTCTCAGCCGTCACTGCGGCCGTCGAAGCCCGTCCGCTTGACGTGATCAAGCAGAGCGGAGAAGTCGTCATCGGCGTCTTTTCCGACAAGGCTCCGTTCGGCTACGTTGACTCCCAAGGAAAATACGCGGGCTATGACGTCTACTTCGGCGACCGCCTCGCCAAGGACCTCGGCGTCAAAGTGAAGTACATCTCCGTCGACCCGGCAAGCCGTGTTGAATTCCTGGTCACTGACAAAGTGGACATCATTCTTGCCAACTTCACGGTAACGAAAGACCGTGCGGAAAAAGTTGACTTTGCACTGCCTTACATGAAGGTTGCGCTTGGCGTCGTTTCGCCTGAGTCCGCCGTTATTACCGACGTGAAGCAGCTCGACGGCAAGACGCTTATCATCGCTAAAGGCACGACCGCAGAGCCCTACTTTGAAAAGAATCATCCGAAGGTAAAGCTGCAGAAGTACGACCAGTACACCGACGCCTACAATGCCCTGCTTGACGGCCGCGGCGACGCCTTCTCCACCGACAACACTGAAGTCCTCGCCTGGGCCTTGGTACATAAGGGCTTCAAGGTCGGCATTCCTTCCTTGGGTGATCTTGACACCATCGCTCCGGCCGTCCAGAAAGGCAATAAAGGTCTGCTCGATTGGATCAATCAGGAAATCGTCAATCTTGGGAAGGAAAACTTCTTCCACCAGGACTATGCAGCCACGCTCGCCCCGGTCTACGGCAAAACGTCCAATCCCGATGATCTCGTGGTTGAAGGCGGCAAGCTCTGATTGAGCCAGTGCTTAATGAAAACACTTCAGCTGTTCTCTTAATGAAATCGGCAGATTAACCTTGAAGATAACCTGCCGATTTTCTTGAGAGGCTTGAGCGTTCTCTCACAAAATGCCGTTCATTAAATTTCGAACGTCCCTTTGACCACGACCTCGCCGTCACGCATCATCACGCGTCCGCGGGCGACCACATGAGTGAGGTTGAAATCTTCGGTGAAAAGACAGGCATTGGCACAGGCGCCGACTTCGACGCGTCCCTGATCCTTGAGACCGAGCGCGTCGCCCACATTCTTCGTTGTGAAGAGCAGTGCCTGTTCGATCGGCATTTTGTAGTCGCTGATCAAGCGAATCGTCTCCTTGAGGTTGCCGTCAACGCCGCCCACGCCGAGTCCGACCATTTCGCCTTTTTCATTGAAACGCGGAACAGAGCCGTGGCCGTCGGTCGAAAGCGTAATGTGCGTCGGATCAACCCCCATGCCGACCGCTTCAATCACGGCCTGAGCGGGATGATCGAAGCAGCAGGATGCGCCGGTTGTGATGTCGATCCAGCCGCCCTTCTTGCCGAACTCAACAGCAGAATCAAAAACGTGGCGGATACGGCCGCAATGGGTCGGACGAATATGTTTGATCGGGAACCCCTTGGCCAGGATCTCGTCATACATCTCGAAGGCACCCGGAATATTGCCCGTGTGAATATGGAGGAACCCGGTCTTGCCGGCAATCATTGCGCCGACACGAACCTCAGCGAGCACAGCAAGAACCTGCTGCGCCGTCGGGAATGATGAGCGGTGGTCGCCGAGCGCAATTTTCACGCCGATCACTTCGGGCACAAAGAACAGGTCATTGGCAATAGAGTCCGTAAGCGTCGTTGCCGGATACTTGTAGTTGGAGGTATACATCCAAGCCGATACGCCTTCGGTCTGCAGCGCCCGAACCTTCGCCAGAAGATTCGGAATGGAGCGCGTCGTATAGTCCGTACCCGAAACGCCCACGACGGACGTTGTGCCGCAGCTGATCAATTCCGAAAGCACGAGTTCCGGCGTACGCGTTGACGGTCCGCCCTCGCCGCCGCCGCCCGTGACGTGAATGTGCTGATCAAAAAAGCCCGGCGTGAGAATCTTGCCGCCGGCATCCAGGATCTCCAGATCCGGCAGCTGTGGGGCGAGATTTTGTCCGACGGCAGCGATGCGGTCATTGACCATCAGAACATCGTTTTTGCCGAGATCCTGCGGCGCGAAGACGCGTGCATTTTTAATAAGGAGTGCTGTCATTATTTCTTCTCCAAAGCGGGGTCAGGAAATTAGAGGAAGATGGCCGAAGCTGCGACATTCATGATGAGCGCGAGGATCATCACCGGCGCTGTGCGGCGGACAAGTTCAAAGGGAGAAAGACCGGCAATGCCGGAAACCGCGATGATGACGCCGGCAATCGGGCACATCGTACGGGCGATGCCGGCAGAGAGCTGCACCGGGACGGCGAGAATCGCGGCGTTGATGCCTACGCTCGCGGCAGCCTCAGGCAGAAGCGGCGAGAACGCGAAAAAGGCCGCGTTGCCCGAGCCGGTCACCACGGTGGCAACGACCATGATTGTCAGCATGATGAGCAGCATCACCCACACGCCGGCGGACTCCATGGAGGCTGCCATGGAAATCAGCGTGCTGATGCCGCCGAGTTTATTCATGCCGAGCGCAAAGAGTTCCGCGCAGCAAATGAGACCGACGGTCGAAGTGAAAACTTTGCCCATGCCTTCAAAGACGGCTTGGGTGTTTTTCGTGGACTCGCGGAAAGAGCGGCGCGTAATGAAGTCAACCACAAAAGCGATGATGATCGAGACGATGAGACCCGTCTGCAGCGAGAGCTTGATGCCGTCATAAACCATCGGCGAAAAGACGATCAGCAAAACGAGCGGCAGCACCGGCAAAAGTGCATAGTGCACGGGACCTGCACCCTCAAAAGCCTTTTTAAGACGTTCATCGGTCGATTCGGCCGGCGCTTGAGCAGCCTCGGCTTCTACGGCATGCAGAGCCTTGCGGTCAAACCAGCGCTGGATGAAGAAGTGACCGACGGCAACCGTGGCAATCACGCAAAGCGCTACCGGAATCTGGCTCTGTACGAAATAGGTGACCACGTCCGTCCCGAGCAGGTCGGCAGCTCGCATTGCATTCGAGGATGAAGGTCCGAGATCCAGACAGCATGTTGAGCCGATCACTGCCGCAGCAGAGGCTCGCGAAACGCCGAGCGCGATGAGGAGCGGATAAATGGAAGCCATCAGCAGCAGGCCCAGACCCACTGCAGAATTGATAAAGAGCGCCATGAACTGACCGACCACATAGGTGACGGCAAGGAGCACATAAGGCGAGCGGATGGCGCTCAGCGGCTTCACACAAAGCTTAACGAGCGCTTTGGAAGCGCCAATGCGGTCCATATAAACGGAGAAGCCCGCAATCAGCATGATGTTGAGGCCAAGGCCCGGCAGGCGTCCCTTCATCAGGTTTGTGAAGGCTTCAGCCAGATCAAACCCAAAAAAGTGCGTCGACTTAGCGTCGGCCACCGGCATGGTTCCGTTCAGGGCTGCGCAGATAAGCATCACGAAACCAGCAAGCAGCAGGATAATCGGCGGGTAATAATTCTTGAGGACGCAGTACGCAACCCCTGCGATCACAAGAAGGGTTATGAGGATTCCGAGCATAGCGGTAGGTCTCCAGTGGTGGTGGCGGTTTGCTTTTTTTGGTTATCTGCAGATCAGCTGCGAGGTCGACCTGCAGATCTTGGCTTTCGGACCCGGCTCCATTAGTGGTCTGATTTAATCCCTGCGCCGCAGAGCGTAATCAGCACGTCAGTGCTCGGTCCGTAAAGTTCGCAGTAATGATCCCAAGCGGCAAAGTTGGCGGCAGTCGTGTGCTCGATATAGAGCCCGGCCCGTGCAATCTTGGCGCGGGCAGCAAGAATCTTGTCCTCGGGAGCTGCTACAACGGTAATGTCGTGCTTTTTCATCATTTCAAGCAGCTCGCTGCCGCGAAGCGGCTTGCCGATCGCGATGCCTTCGGCAATCGTCGGCTTCACGTCGATGGAGACCGGTGCGTCCAGCCCCAATTCGCGCGCTTTAAGGAGCGGATCGCAGTATTCGCTCTGAAGCGCCACAATCTTCGGGAAATGGTCAATCGCGCCGGATTCCAGAAGATGTTCGAGCGCTTTCACCGCACCGATAAAGAGCGTGCCGTTGCCGACGGGCAGAACAACGTGTTCCGG
>OLRS01000193.1_pt1 | contig 70900 bp, 74 predicted proteins | sample 1673171 | NCBI WGS metagenome assembly OLRS01 (sample SAMEA3136762, study PRJEB25190) | human gut metagenome | biome: human gut; feature: human-associated habitat; material: faeces | place: Austria | collected 2013
TCTCCGCCTGCGGCGGGTCGCCTAAGCGACATACTACCTCTCCGCCGCAGTGCGATAATATTTTCAGGTAACAGGGAATTCCATCGGAATTTCCTGTTACCTGAAATAGTCTAGTTTCCGCTCCAGACGCTCCAGAAGGACCGTCAGAACACCGTTGAATATCAGATAGTAGACGGCTGTGAAGAACAGCGGCCAGATCTCACCCGCGATTCCCTGGGAGCCCTTCATGAAAGCCTGTCCGGCCCAGATAATCTCCTGCAGGGCGATGATACGCGCCAGGGAAGTATCCTTTACCAGGGTGATGATCTCATTGGACATGGGCGGTACGATGCGCTTGATCATCTGCATCAGCTTAACCTTGAAGAAAATCTGGGTCTTGGTCATACCAAGCACCAGACCGGCTTCTTCCTGCCCGGCAGGAACACTCTGAATGCCGCCGCGATAGATTTCGGAAAAATAGCAGGCATAATTGAGGACGAAGGACAGGGACGCGGCCAGGAACCGACCGGTCTCTCCACCGCCCCAGATCTGCTTATGCAATACCAGTCCCGGGAAATAAAAGATGATTAAAAGCTGGATCATAAGCGGCGTACCGCGTATGATCCAGACGATGAATTTGGATAACATACTCAAGGGGCGGAATTTTGACATGGACCCGAAAGCTATCACCAGTCCTAAGGGTACCGCTCCTATCAATGTGATGAAAAATAATCTCAGTGTCTGCAGAAAGCCGCTGTTCAATGCTCCCAGAACAATCGGCATCTGTTCTATGATTCGTTCCATTTTACTTCTCTTTTGCTTTTATTTTTATTACTCCTGTACCAGAGCAGCCTGTACACCGTACTTCTCTGCGCACGCCTTCATGCTTCCATCTGCTGTGGCGTTTGCGAAGAACTCGTCCAGAACGGCTGCCAGGTCAGAACCCTTACGGAAGCCAACGCCGTATTTCTCACTGTTCAGGGCTACGGTATAAGTCAAATCCGCATAGCTGGTTCCCTCGCCAATCATGGCCGCTGCCATCAGGGAGTCGATAACTGCCGCGTCGGATGTGCCGGATGCCACTTCAAGCAGGGCGTCGGACTGTGCCTTCACCGGTGTGTAGTTAAGTCCAAGGGCGCTGACCTCTGCCTCTCCGGCGCTGCCAGCCTCTACCGCGAAGCTTAAATCCTTCAGGCTGTCGGTATCCTGATACTTATCCGCTGCGTCCTTCGGTACTACGACTACCTGCGCGTTATTCAGGTATGCGCCGGTGCACTCCATGGAGCTTGTGACCTCATCAGTCAGGGTCATTCCGTTCCATACACAGTCGATGCTCTTGCCGTCCAGCTCCAGGACCTTATTATCCCAGTCAATCTCTACGAACTCCACGTCTACGCCCAGGCTCTCCGCGAAGGCCTTTGCCATATCTGCGTCAAAGCCGACCCAGTCGCCATTGTCATCTTTATAATCCATGGGCTCGAAATCGGTGATGCCGACTACCAGAGTCCCCTTGTCTACCACATACGCCATGTCGCTGTCTGCGGAAGCTGTATCATCCTCTGCCGCGTCATCCGCGCTGTCCTCAGCCGCGTCCTGGGCGTCGGTATTGGTTACTACTTCTTCTTTACCGGAAGATCCGCAGCCTGCCAGCATGGAAGCTGCCATTACTCCACATAAAAATACGCTTAATACTTTCTTTTTCATAATCTGTCCTCCCACTGCCGACTCTGCGGCTGATTCGTTACCGTTTTCTTTCATTCTCTACCATTCAATCACTGTACAACAATAAAGTGACGGTACCATTGAATTTTACCATCTGGTTTCTGGTCTGTCAACCCGAACTTTACGCATAGCGGGTATTTTTTTCATATTCCCGCTCCAGCTCATAGATTTTCTCCTCCAGATGTTCCGGCTGTTCCAGATGTTCCCCTGCTTCGGACAAAAGCCGTTCATAGTCCTCCATATATTCTGAGAGCTGTTCTCCATGAATATTCTGAAGCTCCATGGCCTGTTCAAAATCTTCGTCGGACAGTCCCAGCCGCATGGCAAAGACATACTCCTTCAGAACCTCCGGATCCTTCTGGTACTGCCAGGATGTGCGAAATGCCCGTGCAGCCCTTCCAAACTGAAACAAACGGCTGTAGCAGACGCCCAGATTGTTCCAGACATGGGCGTAAAACTCCACACCCAGCCGATCGCTCTGCCGGATGTCCAGAATCTTTTCATATTCATAAATGGACGCCAGATAATTACCATTGATGAAATATTCGTCGGCCCGGAGCTTCAGCCGTTCCTGCTCCTGGTAAGTGTTCAGCACCTTCATCCTGGAAGAAAGCTCCGTCAGCTCCTCCCGGGTATAATAGTCGACGCTCCGAAGGATGGTCAGAACCATATTCTGGATGCTGCTTCCTGCCTCGGCTCCCTTTTTCAGCTTCTCCGCCAAATCCGGATTGTGGGCCTCCGTCCGAAGCCATTCCCAGAGGCGTTTCCCCAGCATCTGACGATCGGCCAGATAGACATTTTCGTACAGGAAAAACGCCAGCTCCTCCATGGAATACAGGCGGATACCCATGCTCTCTATGTAATAGGGCGTCTTTACCGGTTCATCCCGGCAAATCATCACTGCTCCCATACCCGCGCGCCTCCTTCCTGACTCAAATCAATCGTTTCGTTCCAGACCATATCGGAAGAGGGAAACAGCTCGCCAAAGCCCAGATCCCGCACCTCTATCCGAAGCTTTTCCACGCCTTCGAATTCCACAAAAATCCGAAGCCTGGTGGTCCTGGAAGGCCGTTCCGGAATGCCGGTAAGCTCCAGGCTTTCCTTCAGCGTCATATTTCCCTGCATGGGCTTTAAGATAAATTCCAGCACCGGTTCATCCAGAAGCAGGGCCTCGCACTGCGCCTTGGCCTCATACCAGCTGGTTCCCGCGTTCAGCAGGGTATAGAGGCTGTCTTTTCCCGTTCCCGGTGTGCGGATACCCACATTGTAGGGAATTTTATCTTCACCCAGGAACACATAGCTACGCTCCTCCGGATTCTTCAGTTCTTCCATGGCCCGGTAACAGGCCCCCTTGGCAAATAAGTTATTGCCCGCAAAGACGCGTTTCCCGGCACTGCAGAGAATCTTCAGGCTTTCTTCATACCATTTTCCATCGAAGCCCTCTCCCACCAGAAAAACAGAAGACACCGGACGGCCTCCGAAAATATCCCGGGCAATGCCGGACAGCGCCAGATCCTTCTCCCCATTGGTATAATTCCCCAAGCCGGTCTGCCATTTTTCTTCTTTTTCCGCCCGAGCCATGGCCGGAATCGTCCTGCCGTTCACATTGAGCACAGCGCTCCTAAGTTCTCCTCCCTCGCAGGTAAAGAGAACGGACTGATGCCGCCAGATTTCCCGGGGCTGATGCAGCACATAAGCACAGAAGCTCTCCTCACGGGACTGAACGAAAATCCGGCTCTCCGGAATGCCAATCATCTGCATGGCCGCCCGCCGAAGCTCCGCCGCTGTCTGCTCATCCGCCTGTTCCACACAGAATACCACGGCAGCCGCCTCGTGAATCTTACCGTAGGGCTTCAGAAGCCGCATGGCCTTTTTCAGAAAAGCCTCCGTGGTTTCTGTGGGGATTCTGTATTTCTCCGTTCCGGGCTCCACAGCTACCGAGACGGGTTCTTTTGATTTTTCATTCCAGCAGCAGATCTGCGAATACTCTTTTCCCAGATCAAACCCTATTACAAAGGTTCCCACTGTCTGCTACCTCCTTGTCCGAACAAATGTCAGTCTATTTTAACGAAAACATGGTTTCCACCAGAAATTTCTTTTTCCCGTAGGTCCCATACTGCCGCCGAAGTTCCGGCATGTCGTGCTCGGACAGGGCACGGGCCATTTCGTAAATGGAAGCATATTTGGTGCCGGTCACAAGCGGCTCTTCACCGCCTTCCACGAAGCTGTGATCCGGCGTAGCGTGCTCGCCCTCTTCGTCCTCCTCCGTCACAAACCAGGTAAGCCGGTCATCGTAGAACAGGGTAAATTCCTTCACAAAAAGTCCCGGCTCCACCGGATACAGCCGCTCCGCCACATAATTGCAGTTTTTCATCCGGGGCGACTCGATAACGTAATGCAGAATCACCTTATGCTCCGGATTAGCCCGGTATTCCACGAAGGTCTTATCCTCCAGAAGCTCCGAGCGCCCAAGCCGGGCCAAAAGTGGTTTCATAAAAGAAAACCGCATTTTCTTCTGAATACAGAGCTTCGTCATCCGCTCGGCCCGTATCTCCTCGCTTTCTGTCAGCTTCCGCCTGCCGGACAGATATCGCAGATACGCCAGTTCGCAGACCGGCGCCAGACCGGCTTCCCAGGCAATGGCCTGCGCAAGCTGCCCATAAATTCCTTCCGGCACTTTCTCATCCCGTACAAAATCCTGCCAGCTCATCCATGTGAGATAAGCCCGCGCCACCAGACCGTCGCCGCCCAGCGCCCGGTAATCCTCAAAGATTCCATAAGCCTCTTCTTTCACCTGTCCGGTAAACAGCATCTGGCCGAGAATACGTTCTTCCAGATCAAAGACATCCAGTTCAAACTCATGCGCCTCATTCCAGACTTCCTCCATGATGGCCACAGAGCCATAATAGTAACCGGAAAGATATTCCAGGATTCCTTCGTTGTATTTGTGTTCCCGGAAAATATGCAGACAGAGCTTCAAAAGGAAGGCATCCTCCTCATATTCCAGCTCCCGCATTTTCCAGACCGCCAGCTTCAGCAAGAGCTTTACCCGCACCATGGAATAATCGTAAGCGCGGATCGTATCCCATGCTTCCCCGTACATGCCGCGCAAAATCAGGATTTCCACATAACGTGCCCGGTCCTTCGGCGTCATCCGGGTTGTCTCGGTCACAAAGAATTCCTGATCCAGATCGTCCAGATCCTGGTTTGCGTAATAGAACTGCAGGATCTCCTGGCGCACATCTTCTTTGTAATGAGCCGTAAAGCCTTCAATCTTTAATACCCGCTTATAATTTTCCACATTTTCTCTGGTAATCACATGACTTCTGGACATACCGTCGCAGAGGTAGAGATATAAGCCTCTGTGATATCGGAGCAGTTCCCGGCATTTATCCACGTAACGGCGCTCGTTCATAAGACGGGTCAGTGTGTAGGGGACGCTGCTGGTATAACAGCTGCCCTGTTCATCTACCAGCACAATCACCGCCCCCGGCGTATAGATAGGAATCAGTGCTTCCCCGTGGCTCAAAGGCACGGTAATCTTCTGCTGCAGCTGCTCATAGAGCACCTGCACCTGTCGGATCCGTCTGTCATCGCAGCGGAAACGGCGCAGGAACATAATATCAGCCAACGCCTCGGCAAAATCAATGGTCAGAAGCTCTTCCACCAGAAAACGTTCGTATATGACAGCCATATTTTCGCTGAGTCTGCGCTCCAGAAGCTGATCCAGCATAAAGGCCTCAATCCGATCCCGGTAGCGTCGGTAAAGCTCGCCGTCCTCCGGCTGGAAACGTATCACATTGGCGTAAAGCAGCGCCTTCTGAGCATTATTCAGCGTATTCTCCATGAGAAAATAGAGCAGCAGATTCCGGGGAAATGCCTCCGCAAAGGTTCCGGGAACCGACATCATAAAGTACTCATAAAGATTGGTGATTTTCAGCTCCAGCTCCACGCCGCGCCGGTACCAGGAAAAGCTTTCTTCGTCGGTGCTGCCGTTTTTAATCAGAATCGAGCAGATCGCTGACAGAAGTTCACTGCCGCCATACCGCTCATAGGCCTCTTTTACCCGGGCAAAGCCCTGAGCCTCGGGCCGTCTGCCCCGCCTGATCTGATCAGCCAGTTCCAGCGCCTCTCCCGGCGTCAGTTCCTTCTTTTCCGTATCCTCGATGATTTTCACATCCAGTACTTCTTCCGGCTGTTCCGATCTCTTTTCCTCCGGCAGCGGTTCAATCGGATCGGCGGAAATAAAGTAAGCGTAGCCCTCTTCCTTTGGCTCCTCATGGGGCGCTACCCGCACCGTATACGGAAGCAGATACTCTCCGGCCTCGGCTACGATACAAAATTCGCCCTCAATCTCCTCGCCGCCCCAGAGACCCTGCCCGTCAAAGCTGTAACCGATGCGCGCCGTCCGGGCAGAAAAGCTGGGATGCTCCACCTGCATCCGCCAGGAGGAAGCATAGACGATGCCTTTGATCTGCCGATCCGCGGTCACGGTAAAACTGCCCTCCGCCTTTTCCCCCGGCCTGCAATTCAGAGTGATCAAAGATTCGGACAGACTCATCTTCGGCTTTTCGTATTCTATCTTTCCTGCTGCGATTCGTTCCAGCTTCGCCCGCATAGATATTCGCTCCTTCCGCCGCCTGCGCGGCTTTCCAAGTTTTGATTGCATTTTTCTAAAATCCAGTTATAATCAGTATAGCATTATTTGTCAGAAAGCACAAGGAAAGAGGAATTCGAAATGATTAAGCATAAAGACCATTTTCATGGAAGTGATCTGGAGAAGATTGAAGAAGTTTACGGCATCAAAAAGGAAGATATCACCAGTTTCAGCGCCAATGTGAATCCGCTCGGCATCTCTCCGAAGCTGCGCTCCTCGCTGATTGATCATATTGACGCGATTACCTCTTATCCGGATCGGGAGTATACATCCTTACGCCGCCGGATCGGGACTTATGTGGGCGCGCCCGCCGAGAGTATTCTGGTGGGAAATGGCTCCACGGAGCTGATTTCGCTGTTTATCCAGATGGAACATCCGAAAAAGGCGCTGATTCTGGGACCCACTTATTCCGAATACGAACGAGAGATTTCCCTGGGCGGCGGTACGTCTCTTTATTTTCCGCTTAAAGAGGAAGACGATTTTGTTCTGCGTCCGGAAGCCTTCAGGGCGGCGCTCAATGAGAGTATTGATCTGCTCGTAATCTGCAATCCCAACAATCCCACTTCTACGGCGATTTCCCAGGATTCCATGCGGAAGATTCTGGATGAGTGTAAGCGGTATGACATCTTTGTGATGGTGGATGAGACTTATGTGGAGTTCGCGCCGGACGCGGCGGCGGTGGATTCGATTCCGCTGACTCATTTTTACAATAATCTGGTGGTACTGCGGGGTGTATCCAAGTTTTTCGCTTCACCGGGACTCAGACTTGGGTATGCGGTCACGGGGAATGCGGATCTATTGAAGTATATCAATACCCATAAGAATCCCTGGACCATTAACAGTCTGGCGGCGGTGGCCGGGGAGCTGATGTTCTCGGATGAAGAGTATATCCGTAAGACACGGGAGCTGATTCATCGTGAACGGACACGGTGTTATGAGGAAATGAAGGGCTGGGGCACGGTGAAGGTGTATAAGCCTACGGCGAATTTTATGCTGGTGAAGATCCTCAAGGAGGGCGTGGACGCGGATGTGCTGTTTGAGCATGCCATTAAGCGGGGACTTATGATTCGGAATTGCTCGACGTTTCCGTTTTTGGATGAGAGGTTTTTCCGGTTTTGCTTTATGAGTCCGGAGAAGAATACGGAATTATTAAACTGTCTGCGTGAGTTGCTTTAAAACGGACGAAAAAGAACGGGCGGGGGAAATTCTTCTGGTGTGTTCGGACGTTTCACGGACAGGCGTCTGTCTGGCTCGGACTTGTTAAGTCCGCTCCAGTCAGACACCAGTGCGCGAAAAGCCGGACACACGCTTAGAAGAGTTTCCCCCGCCCGTTCTTTTTCTGTCTTTGGATTAATTGCCGAAGTATTTGGTGTAGATGGTCATGAAGTTGGGGGCGGCTTCGCCGCTATAGTCGGCAAAGTGGACTTTGTTCCACTTCTGCCGGTTGAACTCGGATGGGGTGTCGGCCATCAAAGTTTCGTAGGCTTCGGTGAATTCTTCGTCGCGGCGTTTTTCTACCATGGTAATTTTGTTGGCTTCGGTGGCGTCGCGGTCGAAGTTGTTGACGCATTTCAGGATATAGTAGCCGTCGGTGGTTTCGATGACGTTGCTTATCTGATCGTTTTCCAGGGAGAAGGCTGCTTCTTCGTAGGCTGCTTCTTTTTCACCCCGGCCTAAGGTTACGGTGGTCTGACTGTCTCTATTATAAGCGGCGGCTACGGTACCGAAATCTTTGCCTTCGTCCAGGCGGGCTTTGACGCTTTCGGCGTTGTCCAGACTGTCCAGGCGGATCTGCTGGATGGTGATGATGCGGGCTTCGTCGTCGCTGACTTCCGTGTTCACGTCTTTGGTGATCTCGGTGTAGACTTTTTTCGATAATACATGGGCGGTGTAGAGGTCTTCTACGTCGTTTTTTTCGACTTTCATGTATTTTTTCTGTTCATCGGTCAGAGCGCTGTAATATTCTTCGGCTGCCTGGCTGATTTTTTCTTTTTCGGCATCGCTTAAGGTGACATTGTTTTCTTTAGCCAGCAGGGTTACGGCTTTGACAGAGGCCAGCTGGGCAATAATGGTATCTTTTACATATTCTTCCAGCGTCACGCCGCCAAAATCGTGCTCCCACATTTCCACGCCATAGGCATTTTCATACTGCTGCTTGTAGTCCATGACGTAAATCATGGCTTCGGGCAGGGTGCAGACGCTTTTGCCCACTTTAAAGAGCTGATCGCCGGTCAGACCGGTGGTCAGTACAATTTTTGTATTGCTCCATGTGCCGCAGCCGGTCAGGCTGCCCGTCAGTACGATGGCCGCAAGCAGGGCAGCCGCCCCCCGTCTGATGGTTTTTATCATTGTTTTTTATCCCTCCACAATCAGGTAGGTGCCGTCATCCAGGGCGAAGACTTCCGCGGTTTCTTCTACTTCTTCGTCGCTCATGCCGCTGACGTCCATACCGCTTTCTTCCAGATAGTCGCGGACGTCTTCCAGGCTGTCTACGACCACTGCCATGCAGTCCTCCAGAAATTCTTCCGCCTCTTCCAGGTTCTCCGCCACGGGTTCATCAAAAAGCTGCCCCTGGTTCTTCAGAAATGTTTTCAGACATTCTTCTGTATATTCGTTCATTGTGTGCTCTCCTTTTTGTTTGTATTCTATCCTACAACAGAGTGCGGAGTACTTTCAGTACGCCGTCGTTGACATTGGTATCCGTGATGTGCTTTGCCGCTTTTCTGACCGGTTCCGCCGCATTGGCTACCGCGTAGCTTTCCGTGGCCGCTGCCAGCATTTCCAGATCATTTAAGTTATCACCGAAAACCATGGTTTCATCCGGACTGATTTTCAGAATCTTCTGGATCTCCCGGATGGCGTGTCCTTTGTTGGATTCCTTGTTCATGAAATCCAGCCAGATGTCTCCTGCTATGGTGCAATGCAGACGCTTGGACCATCTGGGAACCATGTCCTCCGCCACTTTCTCAATGTCATTTTTCCGGTATACGGATATTTTATTGATATGGCGCTCCTCCGCCAGTACATCTTCCACAATCGTCAACCGGCTGTGGTAGCCCAGACGGACCAGATCCACGAACTCCTGATCCGTGCTTTCGGAGTAAAGTCCGCCGTCGGCGTCCAGGGCAAGGCTGGCTCCCGGAATCTTCCGCACTTCCTCTACCCACTCACAGACATCCTTCCAATCGATAACCTCCTCGGACATCAGATAGCCTCTGCAGCTTACATAGGCTCCATTTTCTGAAACGAAGATAATATCGTTCTTAACCGACTCAAACAGTCTGACTATGCTGGAATAGGGTCTTCCGCTGGCCGCCGCAAAGATGATATCTTTTTCCTTCAGTTTTCGAATAACAGTAAAGATCTCCGGATTGATTTCCGCGGTTCCCTCAGGAAGCAGAGTTCCGTCAATATCGCTGCATATCAGTTTAATCATGTATCTGTCCACCCTTTCTGTAGATCTCGGCAATTTCATCCGCCTGTCCCGCGATGGCGTCCGAACCGTTCTCCCGCAGCTCCCGCTCCTCACGGAATCCCCAAAGCACACCCACTGTGTACATGCCGGCTGCGGTTCCGGTCTTCATATCTGTGCTGGTATCGCCCAGATACATGCACTCCTCCGGCTTTACGCCAAACTGCTCCGCGATGTAGAGAGCGCCTGCCGGATCAGGTTTTCTCGGGAATGCCCCGGACTGTCCCTGCACCCAGTCAAACAGCCCCTCCTCCGGAAATACGGTACGGATGACGTTTTTGGTGTTGGCGTCCGGTTTATTGGACAAAACGGCGAGCTTCGCGCCCTGTTTTTTCAGCTCCTTCAAGGCTTCCACGATGCCCGGATAAGGCTTTACGTTATGGAGACAGCCTTCTTTGAAATATTCCATGTAGCGTTCCCGCACCCGTTCAAAGTTCTCACACGCCTCGTCGCCGCCGAAGCGGAGCAGCCGCTGAATCAGGACGTCTACGCCGTCTCCCACAAAAATCTTATACTGCTCTGTCGCAGCTTCCCTCATTCCGAAATCCCGTAAAGCCCGGTTGGCACTCCAGGCAATGGACTCCACACTGTCACAGAGGGTACCGTCCAAATCAAAAATACATGCTTTAAAGCTCATAATATTCCTCCTCTTCCGTCTTCCGCAAATCCACGCCCTTTTTCAGAAGCTCCTGATAAAACCGGGCCGCCGGAAAGCCAACGACCGTGGCGTATTCTCCCTGTATTCCGCGGATATAGGGCATACAGCCGCCCTGTATGGCATAAGCTCCCGCCTTGTCCATGGGCTCGCCGGTCTCAATATAATCCTGAATCCAGGCGTCCGTCATGGGATACATGGATACCTTTGTCCCTTCCGCGAAATGCGCCAACGGCTCGCCGGTCACGGTATCGATCACCGCCACGCCCGTATACACCATATGGGACGCCCCCTGCAGCTCCTTCAGCATCCGAAACGCTTCTTCTTTATCATGGGGCTTTCCCAGAATTTTATTCCCACTGGCCACTACCGTATCGGATCCGATGACCAGCGCGGGCTCTCCTGTCTTGTCCGCCACTTCCCGGGCCTTCTGCAATGCCAGGGCTTTTACTGCCTCTACCGGGTCCGACGTCTCCAGTTTTTCTTCTCCGCAGGCCGGATGCACCTGGAAGTTCAGGCCCATATTGCTCAGAATCTCCCTGCGTCTCGGTGACGCGGAAGCCAGTATCAGTTTTCTTTTTTCCAATTTTTCACTCCTCTTTCCCGCTATGCCAGCTTTTTTACCGGCATACCACTTCTATTAGAGTAATATATAATTTTTAGATTGACAATAAATTTTTAATATTTTTTCGCTTTTCTTTTTTCCGGTTTCGTATTACAATAGAGTAAATTTACAAGGAGGGACTGTATCATGAAGAAAATAGCAAAGATTTTTGGAGCCATCGCCGCAGTCGGAGCTGCCGTTGCAGGAGGAGTGGCGCTGTATAAAAAATTCATTTCCCCGAACGAGGATTTCGACGATCTGGTGGATGAGCTGGAGGACGAATTCGAGGACGAGGATCTGGACGCCGAGCCTTCGAAGACTGCTGACAGAAGCTATGTGTCCCTGACACCTTCTGAGGAATCCACAGCAAAAGAAGAGGACGCAGAAGAAGAGACTGCTAAAGCCCCAGAGAGCGAAGACGCTCCCGCTGCGGAAGAGGCTGCAGAAGCAGAAGAAAAAGAGATATAAAAAATTCCCGACCGGACGCGCTGCGTCCGATCGGGAATTTTTTATATCTCTTTCTCTGCCTTTTCCTTCGCTTCTTCCCGAAGCTCCTTTTCCACTTCTGCCTGTTCCTTCTTCTGCTCCCGCAGCATCCGCCGGTAATAGGACACCCGCCGGAACTGATCCTCGAAGTAAGAATTGATCTCCGCGCCAATCAGAATGATATACATACAGAAATACAGCCACAGCATCACCAGCACGATGGTGGTCAGACTGCCGTACATATTGGCCAGACCCGGAGAATATTCCACATAAAGGGAAAATACGATAGAAAATACATACCAGCACACCGCCGCGAAAGCCGCGCCCGGAGCCTGCCGGATGAGCCGCACCTTCCGGTTCGGCACAAAACGGTACAGCACCATAAAGAGTACCGCCAGGATCCCGACGGACACCATGCCTTTCATTTTCAGGATAATCTCCGTCACATAGGTCAGAATCGGAATGTATTCCACCGCCATCTCGTGCAGGGAATTGCCAAAGACCAGAACCACCAGGGACAGGATAATCGCCACCACGAAAACCATCGTATATAACGCGGACTGCAGCCGCAGAATGATATAATTTCTGCGCTCCTCCACATTGTAAATCATATTCATCCCCTGTATCAGACCCATAAAGCCCTTACCTGCGGACCAGGCTGTCATGATCGCGGACAGGGAAATGGTAACTGCCGTCTTGCTGTATACCTCGTCTATAATTCCCAGCACGAACGAATCCATGCTGGGGGGAAAAATCATCTGTGCCGCTTTATAGATATCCGCAGGCGTCAGGGAGGTATACTGTACCAGCGTCACCAAAAGGATGATAAACGGGAAAAAGGACAGCATAATGAAGTATGCAGTCTGCGCCGCATACGCCCCCACACAGTCCTCCTGCATGGCATTCAAAAAGCCCATGATTAACTTTATGCATTTTTTCACAAACTTCATGATTCCCCCGTCATATTCTCGAATCTTTTAACCGTATCTTATATATTATCACATCTCCCTGATATCCGTCAATTCCACATCTGTGTAGAAAAAATGCAGGATTTCTCCGTAGCCTTTTCCCTGCTTCGCCATACCGTTGGCCCCGTTTTGGCTTAAGCCCACGCCATGGCCATAGCCACCGCCTGTGAACCGCCAACCGGACAGCTCGCCCTTTTCATCAAACAGAGGCGTAATCCTCATGCAGGCGCTGGGCAGCAGCATGCCGCCCTCCACCCTGCTGCCGTCCCTTCGCCGGATGCTTCCGCCCTGTACATTCAGAAGGGCCCGGGCATTGTACTCGGTGCTGACCTCGATGGTATGACGGCTGCCGCGAATCTGAAGCTTTGTAACAGCTCCACCCTCGTTTCTCTCCAGCACGTCGATGCCCCGGATCCGCCCGATGGTTTTGATGGTACGGCTTTCCAGACGGCTTCCCAGGCGGGTCAGGACAGCGTTCGGATTGGCCGCGATACGCCCTGCCAACGCCTGATTCAGATTTTCCGAGAGTGTCTTGTTGTCGATCTCCGTCTCCCAGCGGTACCAGCTGATATCCGCATCATAGCCGTCCGGATGATCCGCCTCAAGAAATGCGTTAAATTCTTCTTCCTTACTTAAATCTACCGCTTCCCCAGCTGCGTCCACGGTCTTTCCGGCCAGATAGGGTGTCGCTGTCTGATCGCCGTCCCACCAGACCTCCTGATTGCCGGTTGCGCCGCAGGATGTGGAAAAATAGTATGCCGTAATCGGACTGCCCTGACAGGTCAGAATCTGCCCGGCGGTTTCTGCCACCGCCCGATCTGTGCCGGCGGTCCGGCCCGTGTTGCCGTAAACCTGGAAGCTGACACTGTCGTCCACATGAGCCTCGCAGTCCGGGTAGGCGTATGTGGAAAGCTCCTGATACGCATAGGTCCGGGCGCAGACCGCCTGGGCCTTCAGGGCTTCCATATGATAGCCGGATGGCATCTCACTGGGCACCACATAGGCCAGATATGTCTCCAGGGGCACCTCATTGACCAGATAGAAGCCCTCGTCCGCAGGCCAGATTTCCAACGCGCCCCCGTAAACGGGATGACCGGCATTTCTGGTCAGGGAAGCCACCCGGATGCCTGCCTCTGCCTCCTGCGTCCGCAGACAACGCGGCCTGCCCTCCAGCGGTTCTCCGTTTAAATACAGCACGCCATCCTCCCCTGTCAGCTCCAGACGGTTTCCTTCCTCTATTGTTTCACCGGTATCCCGGTCCGTCAGGATCAGGTCGTTTCCGTTTTCTGAGATAAACGTTGCTTTTTCATGCAGCAATCCGGCGAAGCCGTCCGTCTTTAAAAGGACACGGATACTGCCGGTAAAAGGCAGCAGCTCCGGCTCCGGTTCTTCTGTCCCGGACTCACGCGCCCCGGGCGCTTCTTCCGTTTCCCTCCTGTCCGAAAATTCCATCTCTGTCTTATCCGCCGCGCCGCCATATTTCAGGCTCAGTATCACGCCTAAAATCAGAATTCCCATGGTCAGAATTCCCAGTTTTATCTTCCGGAGCTTCTTTCCTTCCATCCGCATTTTCCCTCCGAGCGCAAAAGAAAAGACAGCCGTCTCCGACTGCCCTTATCTTTCTTGTAAACCCAAAGTGCCGTTTCCGCGATTTTGACGCCTAGCTAATGCTAGGTGGGTAACCTCAACTGCCTTTCTGCCTTCCACTGCACAATCGGAGGCCTGACATCCGGACAGAAATGTTGGAATCCCATGAACGTAAATGTAGGTTCAAAATAGCGGGTTCACGCACACCCCAGGAATTCATTCCGTTTCACTTATAAGTTACTCAACTCATGAAATTATTATACTGCAAATGATACTATTTGGCAACAGAAAAAATTATTACTGTTCACTTTATTCTCAGTAATACATCTCGCGGAATCGTGGCTATGACTGGTTAGCAAAAAGCTTACTTACCGCTTTTTTGTAAATCACAAACGCGGCCGCCGCGGTCGCCCATTCGGTCAGCCAGAAGCCGTGCCAGACGCCCGCCGCGCCCAGGAAACGGCTCAGCACAAAACCTGCCGGAACCAACAGAACCAGGTAACGAAGCAGTGAAATCACCAGGGACTGTACGCCCTGCCCCAGTCCCTCCAGGACGCCGCCGGAGATAATGGATACAGAGGAAACCAGAAAACCGGCGGAAATCAGTCTGAGCGCCTGGGCTCCCATTTCCACGGTTGACGCGTTTTTGGTAAAAAGGCCGAATAATTCTTCCGGGAACATCAGGCAAATCACCGTTCCGAAAGCCATGATGACCGCCGCCAGTGTCAGCGCCGTCCGGTAAATTTTCCGCACCCGCTGCTCCTCTCCGGCGCCATAGTTATATCCCACTAACGGGCGGATGCCCTGCACAATGCCATTTGCGGTCAGATACAGGAAGGTCTGTAGTTTATAATATACGCCCAGCACCAGCACATAGACGTCTGAAAATCCGGCAAGAACCGCGTTTAATGCGGAAATTGTCAGAGATGGTACCGCAAGATTCAGGGTGGCCGGAATGCCCACGCTATAGATACGGCTCAGCACATCCTTTTCAAGGCTCAGGGCTTTTCTGGTGATTCGCACCGGAATCGGGCGTACAACATAAATGATCAGATACACAGCCACACTGACGGTCTGTCCGATGCCCGTTGCCAGGGCCGCGCCCTCGATACCCATAGCCGGAAAGGGTCCAACGCCGAAGATCAGCAGCGGATCCAGAATAATATTGCTGATACAGCCTGCCATGAGGCTTACCATGGACACCTTCATCCTTCCTACTGCCTGAAAGATTTTCTCAAAGCTCAGGCTAAAGGAAATCATCACCGCAAAGGCAAAAACGATGCGGGAATACCGCAGCGCATAGTCGATAACCCCTGTATCCTTCGAATACAACCGCAGAAAGCCCGGCATCACCAGCAGACAGATGATCATCAGAATCAGGCTCTGAACCGCATTGATGAAAAAGCCGGCAGAAGCCGCCCGATCCGCCTGCTCCTTTCGCTGTGCCCCCAGATAGAAGGCAATGGTGGCGTTGATGCCGACGCCAAAGCCGATGGTAATCGCATTGATCAGATTTTGAATCGGATAGACCAGGGACAGGGCCGTCATGGCCTCCTCGCTGATGCTGGCTACAAAATAGCTGTCCACGATATTGTACAGGGAATTGACCAGCATGGAAAGCACCATGGGCAGGGACATCGAAAGCACCAGACCCAGAATCGGTTTCTCTTTCATGAAAGCATCGTTCATTTCGTATCTCCTCTTATTTTCCCGCATAAAAATACCACACAGATATGATCTCTCATATCTGTGTGGCGAAAAGCAGAATCACTCCGGAAAAATCCACTTCCCTTTCGGGTTTTAATGGAGTCATTCTAACATGTTCTTTTTTTCCTGTCAATCCCTTTGTATAAATTAGAGCTGCGGACCTGCTGCAACCAGTGCCTTGCCGTCTGCGTTGCTCTCATATTTTGCAAAGTTCTTGATGAAACGCTGTGCCAGATCCTTAGCCTTTGCATCCCACTCTGCAGCATCTGCGTATGTATCACGCGGATCCAGAATGCCTGCATCAACTCCCGGAAGAGCTGTCGGTACCTCAAAGTTGAAGTACGGAATGGTCTTGGTCTCTGCGTTCAGAATATCGCCGTTCAGGATAGCGTCGATGATTCCACGGGTATCCTTGATGGAGATACGCTTGCCTGTGCCGTTCCATCCTGTATTTACCAGGTATGCCTTAGCGCCGCTCTTCTTCATCTTCTTAACCAGCTCATGAGCGTACTTGGTCGGATGCAGCTCCAGGAATGCCTGGCCGAAGCATGCGGAGAAGGTCGGTGTCGGCTCTGTGATTCCACGCTCGGTTCCTGCAAGCTTTGCAGTAAATCCGGACAGGAAGTAGTACTCAGTCTGCTCCGGCGTCAGAACGGATACCGGCGGAAGTACGCCGAATGCGTCTGCGGACAGGAAGATAACGTTCTTCGCGTCCGGACCGGAAGAAATAACATTTACATTCTGCGCGATCTTCTCGATGTGATTAATCGGGTAAGATACACGTGTATTCTCTGTAACACTCTTATCTGCGAAGTCAACCTTGCCGTCCTTGTCCAGAGTTACGTTCTCCAGAAGAGCGTTTCTCTTGATGGCATTGTAGATATCCGGCTCAGACTCTTTGTCCAGGTTGATAACTTTTGCATAGCAGCCGCCCTCGAAGTTGAATACGCCGTTGTCGTCCCAGCCGTGCTCGTCATCACCGATCAGAAGACGCTTCGGGTCGGTAGACAGAGTTGTCTTACCTGTTCCGGAAAGACCGAAGAAGATAGCGGTGTTCTTTCCTTCCATATCTGTGTTTGCAGAGCAGTGCATGGAAGCGATGCCCTTCAGCGGCAGATAGTAGTTCATCATGGAGAACATACCTTTCTTCATCTCTCCGCCGTACCATGTGTTAACGATAACCTGCTCTTTGCTTGTGATGTTGAAAAGTACAGCTGTCTCAGAGTTAAGTCCGAGCTCTTTGTAGTTCTCAACTTTAGCTTTGGAAGCATTGTAAACAACGAAATCTGGCTCGAAGTTCTCAAGTTCTTCCTCTGTTGGCTGAATGAACATATTTGTTACGAAATGTGCCTGCCAAGCTACTTCAACGATAAAACGGATTGCCATACGAGTATCTTTATTAGCACCGCAGAATGCATCTACAACGAAAAGTCTCTTGTTAGAGAGCTCTTTGATTGCGATATCTTTAACAGCTGCCCAAGCTTCTTCTGTAGCCGGGTGGTTGTCGTTCTTGTATTCATCAGATGTCCACCAAACTGTATCTTTGGAGTTCTCATCCATAACGATGAATTTATCTTTAGGAGAACGTCCTGTGTAAACTCCTGTCATAACGTTGACAGCGCCGAGTTCACTTTCCTGTCCCTTTTCAAAACCTTCAAGTTCCGGTTTTGTTTCTTCTTCGAATAATAATTCGTAGGAAGGATTGTATACGACTTCTGTTGTTCCAGTAATGCCATACTTACTTAAATCAATTTTTGCCATCTTACATATACCTCTTTCTTTCTAATGATAGAATAAAATGCTGCTTATGCAAGCTTTTCATATCCTTTTTTAATTATACATATTATGTGAAGAAAATCAATAAAAATCCCGTAAATTTTTTAACAAAGAACTGGAAAAAATGAAAGATTTCATATTAAAAATGCAAGAAGAAAAAAGAAAAATGTCAAAAAATGAAAAATTACAAGGAAAATATGACAGATTCCGTTGCTTTTTTATATATCAGAATGAAAAAAATTATGATAAAATAAGAGGATGATGCTAGAAAATGCGAAAAAACTGGCCTATATAGTTAGAAAGACAAACTGTGAATTAAAAGTAAATGAAAAGAAAAGCAGATAAAACAATGGCAGATAATAAAAGAAAAGCGACAAAAAATGAAAAGATGTCGATGAAAGAAAATGAAAGATTATTGATTGAAAAATTCAAAATGATAAAACCGGTGGAGAAATCCTATGAAGAACAGGCAAAAAGACGATGGAAAACAGTTGCAAAACCACTGTTCAGCTTAGGAAAACTGGAAGATGCTGTGATCCGAATGGCAGGAATCCGAAGAGAAGCAGATTTTGAGATTAAAAAGAAAGGATTGCTGATCTTTTGTGCGGATAATGGAGTTGTTTCAGAGGGAGTGACCCAGACCGGACAGGAAGTGACAGCAATCGTTGCGGACAATTTTACAAAATGTGCGACGAGCGTATGTATTATGGCAGAGACAGCCGGAGTGGACTTATTTCCAATCGATATTGGAATGGTGACAGATGTTCCGTCGGTGACAGATCCGAAAGACAAAGTGATGTACGGAACAAAGAATATGGCGATGGAACCTGCAATGTCAAGAGAACAGGCTGCACAAGCCGTTCTTATTGGCATACGAAAGGTCAAGGAGCTGGTAGAACAAGGGTATGATCTGATCGCAACCGGTGAGATGGGGATTGGAAATACAACGACCAGCAGTGCTGTTGTGTCCGTTCTGCTTGATGAAAGTGTAGAAAATGTGACAGGGAGAGGCGCAGGGCTTAGCACAGAAGGGCTAAATAGAAAGATTCAGGCAATCCAGACGGCAATTGAGAAAAATCAGCCGGACAGAGAAGATATTTTAGATGTCTTGTCCAAAGTCGGAGGGCTTGATATTGCCGGAATGACAGGTGCATTTCTCGGAGGTGCGATCTATCATATTCCGGTTCTGATCGATGGATTTATCTCTTCTGCAGCAGCATTGTGTGCAGTGCGTATGGTACCGGAGACGGCAGATTATATCCTGGCATCACATTGCTCCGGAGAACCGGCTGGGCGAATGGTCTTAGAAGAGCTGAAACTTCCATATCTGATTGATGCGAAGATGTCTCTTGGAGAAGGTAGTGGCGCAGTTGCAGCAATTCCACTTCTTGAGATGGGTGTGAACGTTTATCGGAAGATGAGTACTTTTAAAGAGATTAAAGTAGAGCAGTATGAAGAATTTAAGTGAAGATGAGGAGTAAGAAAAATGTGGTTATTGAACGCAATGATCATTGCAATCGCTATGTATTCTAAGATTCCGATGCCGCGGGTAGACTGGAATGAAAAAAATATGAGATATGCGATGTGCTTTTTCCCATTGGTCGGAGTTATAATTGGAGTATTGGAAATAGTTGCCGGGAATCTGATCACAATATGGAAGGGAGAAGGAACTTTCTTTTATGCGGTTGTATTGACTTTGATTCCGGTTTTTATAACAGGAGGAATTCATCTGGATGGATTCGCAGATACGATGGACGCAAAAAGTTCTTATGGAGACCGGGAGAAGAAGCTGGAGATTCTGAAAGACCCACATACGGGAGCATTTGCGATCATCAGTCTTTGCTATTATTTCCTTTTGTGTGTGGGGATTTTTAGTGAAATGAGAACAGAACGCCTGTTTGCGGCAACACTCGTGTTTGTGTTCTCGCGCTCGCTGAGTGGAATTTCTGTTGTGACGTTTCAGGCAGCGAAGAACAGTGGACTGCTTCGGACATTTCAAGACGGTGCACAGAAGAGAAATGTAAGAATTGTATTGATCATATGGTTATTGGCAGCCGGAGTTGGATTCTATCTGACAGCAGGTTTATGCGGAGTGGCAGCAGCAGTTGTCGGACTTGCTGTTTTCTTTTATTATTATCAGTTTAGCAGAAAACAGTTTGGAGGTATTACGGGTGATCTTGCCGGATACTTCCTGCAGTTATGTGAACTGTTTATGCTGGCAGTGCTTGCATTATTCTAGAAATGTTATTGCATATAAATGTTTTATGATAGATGCTTTATTATAGAAATGAAAATGAAATAAAATAGATTTTTTTGGAGTGATTTATGGAACTTATTTTGATCCGGCATTTGAAGACACCGGGCAATGAAAAGAGACAATATATCGGAAGTACAGATGAAGAACTGTCAGAACAGGAAGTACTGAACTTTAAACAGAAATATAAAATAGATAGCTATCCACAGGTACAGCAAGTGATTGTCAGCCCAATGAAGAGATGTATTCAAACGGCAGAGTTGATTTATCCGAAGAACCAGATCACGCAGGAAGTATTGTTAAAGGAATGTGATTTTGGTATTTTTGAAGGTAAGACATATGAAGAACTGAAAGATAGAGAAGAATATCAGGCATGGCTGGATTCCGGTGGAACGATTGCATTTCCGGAAGGGGAGGAACAGAAGGAATTCCGTTCACGTTGTGTGAGAGGCATGCTCTGTCAGGTTGATAGATTATGCAAAGAAAATGTAGAAAGCGCAGCTTTTGTCGTTCATGGAGGAACGATTATGGCTGTGCTGGAACAACTGGCGGAAGAACAAAAAGATTTTTATCACTGGCAGGTAAAAAATGGCGGAGGATATAGAATGCTTGTTGACGAAGAAGAGTGGAAGTCCGGCGTTCACAGATTTTATGAAATTCAAAAACTGGGAGGAGTGACAGAATGAATGGAAGGATGACGATTCTGGCATGCATCATAGGATTTTTGTTAGACTGCATTTTCGGAGATCCGGTCTGGATGTACCATCCGATACGCGTGATCGGAAACCTGATCAGTGTGTTGGAAAAAGGATTGCGGAAGTTGTTGTGCAGTCGAATTCCTGCGTCAGAACAAGAGAAGAAAAACAGAAGAGAAGTTCTGGCAGGTGGAATTTTATGGATTCTGACAGTTTCGTTATCCTTTCTTGTACCGGCGGTACTCTTATTTGCTGCAGGAAAGGTTCATCCGGCAGTACGGTTTCTTTTGGAAACCTTCTGGTGTTACCAGATATTTGCGGCGCGGTGTCTTGTAGGAGAAAGTAGGAAGGTTTATCAGAAATTAAAAGAAGACGACTTGCCTGGTGCAAGAAGAGCTGTATCCATGATTGTCGGAAGAGACACAGAGAACCTTACAGCAGAAGGTGTGACGAAAGCTGCGGTAGAGACAGTGGCGGAGAATACTTCCGACGGCGTGACGGCTCCACTTTTATTTCTTCTGATCGGCGGCGCACCGCTTGGATTCTTATACAAGGCAGTGAATACGATGGATTCTATGCTTGGATACAAAAATGAAAAATATCTTTATTTCGGAAGGATACCGGCAAAGATGGATGATGTGTTTAATTACATTCCGGCGAGGTTGACAGCGTGGTTTATGATTGTTGCAGCATTTTTGACAGGAATGGATGGAAAGAATGCATGGAAGATTTACTTACGGGATAAGAGGAAACACGCAAGTCCGAATTCCGCACAGTCGGAGGCGGTCTGTGCCGGAGCGCTTGATGTACAGTTAGCCGGGGATGCGGTTTATTTCGGGAAAGTCTATAAAAAGGATTATATTGGTGATGCAATCCGTAAGATTGAACCGGAGGATATTCTTCGTGCCGGGAAATTAATGTATATGACAACGATACTGATGATGGTTGTCTTTGGAGGTTTATTGTTATGGATTTATTGATTCGATTTGCAAAAATGGAAGATGCAGAAGAACTTCTTGCACTCTATGCACCATATGTAACGGATACAGTGATTACATTCGAATATGAAGTTCCGTCACTGGAAGAATTCAAAGATCGAATGCGTCAGACGATGAAAAAGTACCCGTATCTGGTCGCAGAACAGAATGGCGAGATTCTTGGATATAGCTGTGCGGGGGCATTCAAAGGTCGTGCGGCATATGACTGGGCAGTGGAAACAACAATTTATATAAGAAAAGACCGGCAGAAAACCGGAGTTGGTAAAAAGCTGTATGAGGCACTGGAGAAAGTACTGCACGCTCAGAACATTTGCAATCTATATGCATGCATTGGATATCCAGAGGTTGAAGATGAATATCTGACAAAGAACAGCGCACAGTTCCATGCACATCTTGGGTACCGTATGGTGGGAGAATTCTATCATTGCGGATACAAATTTGACCGCTGGTATAATATGGTCTGGATGGAAAAGCTTCTGGATCCGGAGATTAAACATCCAAAGCCAATCAAATGGATGGAAGAGAATCGCGAGGAGCTGGAGGCAGTACTTTAAGGTTAAAAACGAAACACATAGAGAAGTAGGAGTAAGATTCATGGAATATGTACACGGAGGAGACATTTATACATATGGAGATGTGCTGGATTTTTCAGTTAATGTAAATCCTTATGGTCCGTCAGAAGAAGTTCTTGAAGCGGCAAAAAGATCGATGGATGAAGTGAGTCTTTATCCGGACAGTCAATGCAGACGGCTCAGAAAGAGACTGGCAGAGAAAAAAAGTCTGCCGGAAGAATATTTCCTTTTCGGAAATGGAGCAGCGGAGTTGTTCTTTTCTGTCGTTCTTGCAGAAAAACCAAAGAAAGCATTGCTTCCAATTCCGGCTTTCGCAGAATATGAACAGGCACTTCGGACGGTAGACTGCGAAATCATTTATCATGAGTTGAAAAGAGAGAATAACTTTGCATTGACAGAAAGCTTTTTGGAAGAACTGACAGAGGACATTGATCTTGTATTTTTATGCTCCCCGTCGAATCCGTCAGGCCAGGTGATCGAACCGGAGCTGATGGAACAGATCCTTACTCGATGTGAAGAGAAGAAGATACGTCTTGTTTTAGACGAGTGTTTTATTGAATTTCTGGAAGAAGCGCAGAAGTATACCATGGTGAAAAAGGTGACAGATCATGCGTGCCTTTTTCTTGTACAGGCATTTACGAAGATGTATGGGATTCCGGGATTGAGACTGGGATATGCAATGACTTCGGATGGAGAACTTAGAGAGCGGATGCAGCAGATCCGTCAGCCCTGGAGCGTGTCGGTTCCGGCACAGGCAGCAGGGATAGAAGCGCTGACAGAGAGAGAAGAACAGAGAGTTCAGAAAATACGAAACAAAATCGTGGAAGAAAAAATGCGCATGGAAAAGAAAATGCGTGAGTTTGGGATTAGATTTATTCCAACAAAGGCAAATTTTTTCTTATTATATAGTGAAATCCCATTGTTTGATCGACTGTTAGAACAGGGGATTTTGATTCGAGATTGTGGGAACTACAAAGGATTGAGCAAAGGCTGGTATCGGATTGCGGTGCGGACAAAAGAGGAAAATGATGTTCTTTTACGGGCATTTGAAACAATCCTGTCAAAGCAGTGAAGGAGGCGAAAAATATGGCGAAATCAATTATGATACAGGGAACGATGTCGAATGTCGGAAAGAGCGCACTGGCAGCAGGTCTTTGCCGTGTCCTGAAACAGGATGGATACAAAGTTGCACCTTTCAAATCCCAAAATATGGCACTCAATTCTTTTATCACAAAAGAAGGACTGGAGATGGGAAGAGCCCAGGTGATGCAGGCAGAAGCTGCAGGGATTGAACCGGAAGCAATAATGAATCCAATTTTACTTAAGCCGACGAACGATACAGGCTCCCAGGTGATTATTAATGGTAAACCAATCGGAGTGATGGCTGCAAGAGAGTACTACCGTCATAAGAAGGAATATATTCCGGCAATTATGGATGCATATCATGAGTTAGAAAGAAAGTATGATATCATTGTAATTGAAGGGGCCGGAAGTCCGGCAGAAATCAACCTGAAAAAAGATGATATTGTAAATATGGGAATGGCAAAGCTTGCAGACGCACCGGTTCTTCTTGTCGGAGACATTGATCGAGGCGGAGTATTTGCCCAGATCGCCGGAACCGTAATGCTTCTTGAAGAGGATGAAAAAGCGCGGATCAAAGGAACGATCATTAATAAATTCCGTGGAGATGTATCCATTCTGGAGCCGGGCCTTCGAATGTTGGAAGAAAAGACAGATATCCCTGTAACGGGAGTGGTTCCGTACTTTTATTTAGATCTGGATGAGGAAGACAGCCTGACGGAACGATTTCAGAAAAAAGAGAAGCCGGGACTGATCGATCTGGCAGTGATCCGATTCCCAAGGATCTCTAATTTTACTGACTTAGCACCTTTAGAAGCATTGGAAGAAGTAAGTGTGAGATATGTTTCATCTCCGGCTGAGTTTGGCAATCCGGATGCGGTGATCCTTCCGGGAACAAAGAATACGATCAGCGATCTTCTGTGGATGCGTCAGAACGGACTGGAAGCAAGAGTTCTGAAACACAGCGCACAGAACAAACCGGTCTTTGGAATCTGTGGCGGATATCAGATGCTTGGAATGGAAATCTCAGATCCAACAGGAGAAGAGTACGGAGGAACTGTACAGGGAATGGGACTTTTGGATACAAAGACCGTGTTCCGCCCAGAAAAACATAGAACCAGAGTACATGGAACATTTGGCGAGATGAAAGGAATCCTGAAAGAGATGGAGGGACTTCCTTTCGAAGGATACGAGATCCATATGGGAGAAACGATTCTTGATGAGCACGCATCCGGGCTTGTAACAATAGAAAATGATTCGGATACGCTACAACAAGGACATCCGGATGGTTCACAGAAGGAAAATGTCTATGGCTGTTATGTGCATGGAATCTTTGATTCACCGGAAATGTCAGGTGGGTTCTTGTCAGCTTTATTAAAAGAAAAAGGATATGATCCAGAGACGGTACAGGCAGTAGACTGGAAGTCTTATAAGGAAGAACAGTATGATAAGCTTGCAGATATCGTTCGTGCTAGTCTGGATATGGAAGAAATTTATAGAATTATTGGATTGTAGAGTTTGTAATGAGAGGGGCAAAAAGATGATTACAGATTTAACGAAAGAACATCCGAACAAGACATTATGGCGGTTCCTTCTGCCAATGTTGTTCAGTGTGATGTTCCAGCAGATTTACAATATCGCAGACAGTATGATCGCGGGAAGGTTTGCAGGAGAAAATGCGTTGGCAGCAGTCGGCGCATCTTATCCGATCACAATTATTTTCATGGCATTTGCTGTGGGAATGAATCTGGGTGCCTCCGTAGTCGTATCAAGACTGTTCGGAGCGGAAGACCGGGGCGGTGTAAAGCGTGCGGTTACAACAGCATTTCTTAGTTCTATGGTGCTGGGAATCATACTGACATTATTCGGGTATTTCTTTAATCATCAGATGATGAGATGGATCCGCACACCGCAGAATATTATGGCAGATGGAGTTTTATATTTGAAAATTTACATTTTCGGAATTATCTTCCTGATGCTTTATAATGTGTGTACCGGAGTATTTACAGCACTCGGGGATTCTAAGACACCGTTATATTTTCTGCTTGGATCCTCAGCTGGAAATATTATTCTTGATTACATCTTCGTAGCAAAATTCCAGTGGGGTGTGAGCGGTGTTGCCTGGGCAACATTTATTGCGCAAGGTGTGTCAGCCGTGCTTGCATTAGTAACACTTCTCGGAAGATTGCAGAAATTTGCCGGGGAAGAAAAGCAGCCGTGGTTTGATAAGAAATTATTTGCACAGATCATGGCGATTGCAATTCCAAGCATTCTTCAGCAGAGCGTATTGAGTGTAGGAAATCTTTTCGTACAGGGAATTGTAAATCAATTTGGTTCAGCAGTTGTTGCGGGATATTCGGGAGCAATCAAGCTGAATACATTTGCCATTAATATCTTTATGACACTTGGTTCCTGTCTATCCAGTTATACGGCACAGAATATCGGCGCGGGAAAGAAAGAACGAATTCCGTTGGGATTCCGTACCGGAGTGAAATTGTCAGAGCTTACGGCATTACCGTTTGTTATTCTGTATTTCATTTTCAGTCGTCAGATGATGGGGCTGTTCTTAGGTGCGGAGAGTGTAGAGGCGATCAGCGCAGGAATGGCATTTTTGAAAATAGTATCGCCGTGGTATTTTATGATTGTAATTAAGCTGATGACAGATGGAATTATCCGAGGCTCCGGAGCGATGGTCTATTTTGTGGTTGCAACAGTTCCGGATCTTATTTTGAGAATCGGATTTGCGTTGGTTTTGACAAAAAGCTTTGGAAGCACCGGGATCTGGATGGCATGGCCATTTGGTTGGATCGTAGCGACCACATTAACATTGATCTTTTATAGAAAGTTGGGATATAAGAATGATAAAAGCAGTGATTTTTGATATGGATGGGGTTTTGATTAATACAGAACCGCTTCATTATCAATGTTGGGTAGAAATTTTTAAAGAACGATATGGAATTGACTTAGATTACGATGTATATAAACCATGCATTGGATCTACAAGACTCCATTTCATGAATCTGATCAAAGAAAATTATGGAATCACATTTGAAAGTCTTGAAGTTATGAATCAGATTATGAAAGAAAAGAAGGATGAAATTATTGCAAGAGACGGATTTCCTGAGATGCCGGGAGTTGGGCAGATGCTTTGCTGTCTGAAAGATGCGGGATATCGTCTCGCTGTGGCATCTTCTTCTCCGAAACCTGTAATCACAGAGACGCTGGAAACGCTGGATCTGATGAAATATTTCGATGTCGTGACAAGTGGAGATGAAGTGAAGAATCCAAAGCCGGCACCGGATACATTTCTCTTTGCAGCGAAGCAGCTGGGCGTACCGGTAGACGAGTGTATTGTAATCGAAGATTCAACGAATGGAGGAAAGGCTGCTAAGGCGGCTAAGATGCCATGTATCTGGATGCATAATCCGGATTCCGGAGACCAGGAGATACCGGATACAGTGCTCGAGATTACCGCCTGGACAAAGGAGAATATAGAAAAGATCATGAAATTTTTACATTTTGATCAAGAAAAAGTAATAAAATAAATAATTGTAACTGTTCAGAGCCAACCTCTAAAATGCTACGCATTTCGGAGGTGTGGCGTATCCGCCAAATAAAATTTCAAAAACAGTCTAAAAAATGCAAGCATTTTACACCTTTTTTTGAAATTTTGCTTGGCTCTGAACAGTTACAAATAATTGATATAAAACAATTTTGGGGTAGAACGATTAGAAATAGTAGGGCTGGAAGTATTAATAGGATGTGGTTGAATGAAAAAACTGAAATTCATATTTGGCAAGCTTAGTATATTTTATTATATTTTGTTTCTGGTAGTGACGTGCATACTTTGCAAGTCAGGAAGTACCAGGCAGTTGAAGTTTGCATTTTTTGCTTTAGGTATCTTTCTGGTAATCAGTCTTTGTATTTGGATTGGTTGCCTGATCGCGGAAAAGGAAAACCCTTTTAAAATGAAAGGTGCACTCAGAAAAACAGTGTTTGGTACAGAACTTTTGATTCTACTTGTAGTTACGGTTGGATGTATTTCTTATATCGTATATACTGCGATTCCTTATAATGGCGCATTGTCCTGGAAGGTAGATAGCCTGTTTAAGACAAAGAAAATAGAGTATGAACATAACAATTTCTTTCGTGATGGCGCAGAAGGGCTGATAAAAGATATCAATAAGAAATTGAAACTTCCGGACGAGTTATATATCACAGATAGTTTTGAGATGTCCTTTGATAAAGACGGAACGATAACCCGCGTGTCGGCCTATCTCTACGGACAGAATGAAAAGGGAAAAGATAAGACCTATCTGATTGATTATGATATAGATAAAAGTGATAAGATTATTGTGCAAATCGCAGGTTACGCAAATGCAGATTATGATGATGACAAGAAATTAGACCCTATGTTTACCATTCTGGAAAAATCAGATTGTAAGATGCAGGTGACACAATGGAATCTGAATTACGCATTTGCAGATAATCCGCCGGAATATGAAATCCTGTATTATGGAAAACGCTCCTTCGCTTCTTCGGAAGGTCTTGTTTATCTTCCGGGAGATGTGGATGGTGACGGAGCAGTCAGCGGCATGACTGATTTCACAGCACTGGATAGCGGTGGGGAAGCACTTGGATATGAAGTGTCTCTGTATCTTCCGCAGGATGAATCTGTGACTCCGGTGCGTTACATGATGGAACCGGAATATATCAGTCCTGATACAATTAGTCAGAATGAGCAGGCAGAGAAAGATTCGCAGGCAAAAGAACAGGGAAAAGAGAATAATACCTGGACGGTCGATACGGACGGAAGCGGAGTTGTCCGATTCTTTTTAAATGAGCAGAAAGGCTGGAAACTTTCTGTTGTTGATGCGGCTCTTGGAACACGTTATTACAAACTGGAAACTACGTCAGAAGGTGGGTATAACTGGACAACAGTAAATGAAGATCCATTTGACGGAAATGGCGGAGCAGGAGAAGGGATACAATTCTTCGATGAACAGTTTGGATTCATCGGTCTAAGCGGGGCATCGCAGACACATTCGTCTATTTATGTTACAAAAGATGGCGGAAAGACACTGAAGGAAATAGAGCTTCCAATGGATACTGTGACAGAATATCCGCCGCATATGCAGGAATACGGTTTCACGCTGGCTGATTATCAGTATCTGGAAATGCCACAGCAGGATGGAGAGAATTACACGATTCATGTGATGACGCAGAGTGGCGAGACAGAAGGCCTTGTATTCACATCTGAAGATCAGGGTGAGAACTGGAGTTTTACCGGGGTGTTTGATGAAAATAACTTATCATAAAAAAACAAAGTATTTTGAATCAATACAATCTGGGAAAAGTTAGGGGGCGAAACCATGGCATACAGCGAATTAATCAAAAATTTTAACAAGATACGTGATTACATGCGGGATTTTTATGTCTACGGTTTCAAGAGCCGGGATGATTATACGAAAAAAAGTGCCAGATCTTATGATGACGAGAAACGTCGGATAGAGAGCTGGCTTGGTAACTATATGAAGTTTCATCAGACCGCTGATGGTAAGAATGTATTTTTGTCAATTGATAGCAGAGCAACCAAACACAATCCACTTTATAAGGCATGGAAGACAAAGAGCTTTACAGATGGAGATATTACCCTTCATTTTATTGTTATGGATATTCTTTCTAATGGACAAGAACTGTCACTTGGGGATGTCGCATATCAGGTGGACGAATATCTGGCAGCGTTTGAGCATGCAAGAGTATTTGACATCTCTACGATCAGAAAAAAACTCAACGAATATGTAAAAGAAGGCTTGTTGGTAAGACACAAGAGCGGAAAGACGATGTTGTACAGTCGTACAGAAGAGTTTGAAATGCCAAGTAGAGATGTTTTGGATTTTTTTTCAGAAACCGCACCATGTGGTGTGATAGGATCATTTTTGGAAGATAAAACAAATAATATTGCTGATTATTTTGTATTCAAACATCATTACATAACCAGTGCAATGGACAGTGAGGCTTTGTACATGATACTGAAAGCAATTCATGAAAAAAGAAATATAACAGTTGAGATGATTAATCGTAAAAAAGATCGCATTACGGAAACGAATGTTGTTCCGCTTCGAGTGATGATCAGTGTACAGAGTGGGAGACAGTATATGATGGCCTATACCCCATATTTTAAACGAATAACAGCGTATCGTCTTGATAATATTGTCACTGTTAAAATTGGAGAGATTGCAGATCGGTTTGATGAATTAAGAGATAAACTGAGTGAAATGCAGCAACATATGTGGGGAGTTGCTACAGACAGTCGATCTAGAAATCGGATGGAACATATTGAATTTACAGTTCAATATGATGATGGAGAACAGCATATACCAAAGCGATTAGAGAGGGAGAAACGAATCGGTCGGTTGGAGTACATGGATGAGCATACATGTCGATTTTCTGCTGATGTTTATGATGCAAGCGAATTGATTCCATGGATACGTACGTTTATTTGTCGAATCACAGATATTTCAATTTCCAATAAGGTCTTGGAAAAACAGTTTAAAGAGGACTTGCAGGCGATGTATGAAATGTATGGATTGAAAGGGGAGGAATGATTATGCTGTTTCATGAAATTTACAGTACATATTTCCAAACTGTTGCAAAAATCTTGGCAGAAGCGGTAGAGCATCCGCTTACGACTGGAGAAATCAACGCAATCATTCAGGATTATGCATTTGAAGAAAGCACATTGAATATTCAGAAGTCTTTGGGAATGACACATTGGCAATTATTGAAAGAAGATGGAACAACTATTCTCAGAAAGAAGCCAACGATGCCACTCACAATTTTGCAGAAACGCTGGATTAATGCAATCGCATTAGATCCGAGAATACGTTTGTTTACGGACCGGCCAATCGTATTCTCAGATGTCGAACCATTATTTCTTCCAGAAGATATTTATGTATTTGACAAGTATTCAGATGGCGATCCGTATGAGAATCCAGAATATATTCGGAACTTTCGGTTGATATTGGATGCGATCAAGCATAGGTACCAGATACAAATCAGTATTATAAATCGTCATGGAAAACAAATAAGAACCAGAACGATTCCAGAATATCTGGAATATTCCGAGAAAGATGATAAATTCCGGTTAATTGGAACAGGAAGCAAACTGGGAAATACGATCAATCTTGGCAGAATTAGTTCTTGTGAAAAGTATGAGAATCAACAAGGTGGAAAAGTTGGGAAAAGAAATCAGCCGCGACCACGTAAAGTGATATTTGAACTGATTGATGAGCGTAATGCGTTGGAACGTGTTCTGATGCACTTTGCACATTTAGAAAAACAAGTCGAGAAAATAGATGAGCGAAAGTATCAGGTTACGTTGTACTATGACAAAGAGGACGAAACAGAGATTTTAATTCGTGTTCTTTCGTTTGGACCAATGCTTCATGTTGTAAAGCCTGTGGCATTTATTAATTTAATAAAGGGCAGATTGTCAGATCAAAAAAGTTGTGGGCTGTAAAAGTTCGCAACTTTTTTTCCATGATAAAAAGAATCAGAAGAGATAAACTTGGATTATGCGAAAGGATGTGAATGATATGTTTGAAATAAAGGGAAAAGTTACAACAGCGATTTGCTATGCAAAGGTGATTGAAGATGAAGCAATCGAGCAGATTAGAAGAATGTGTGATTATGATCTGACAAGGGGAAGTAAGGTGCGGATTATGCCGGATGTCCATGCCGGAAAAGGTTGTACAATTGGGACGACCATGACAATCACAGATAAGATTTGCCCTAATATCGTAGGAGTCGATATAGGCTGTGGAATGTATACTGTAAAGCTGCAGAATCAGGTAATAGATTTTGAAAAAATAGATGAAGCATGTCATTATATCCCATCGGGAATGAATGTATGGGAAGGAAGAATGGAGCGTTTTGATTTAACGCAGCTTAAGTGTTATCGATCTTTGAAAGATGCAAAGAGATTGGAAAGATCACTTGGAACACTGGGAGGGGGAAACCACTTTATCGAGGTTGATCGGGCAAAGGATGGTACATATTATCTGGTCATTCATTCAGGAAGCAGGAATTTAGGAAAACAGGTAGCTGAGATTTACCAACAGTTGGCGATTGATTTACATGCGGGAAAAGAAGAGTATTTTAAAAAACGAGAGGAGATTATTCGTACTTACAAAGAGCAGGGGAGAAGGGCAGAAATCCAGGAGGCATTGAAGTACTTAAAAAAGAATTATGAAATCCAGGAGTTGGATGCTCCCAACGATATCTGCTGGCTTTACGGGTCATTTATGGATGATTATCTGCATGATGTTGAAATTTGCCAACGCTTTGCAAGAAGGAGTAGAGAGCGCATGGCGGAAATTATTATTGAAAGAACCAAAATGACGCGAACAGAAGCTTTTCATACCATTCATAATTATATAGATATCAATGAGATGATTCTTAGAAAGGGTGCCATTGCCGCACATTCTGGTGAAAAAGTATTGATTCCGATTAATATGAGAGATGGTTCTGTTCTTGCTGTTGGCAAAGGAAATGTGGAATGGAATAATTCAGCACCACATGGAGCTGGTAGAATCATGTCCAGAACAAAAGCAAAACAGTCCATTGATTTAGAGGAATACAAAGCATCCATGCAAGGTATTTATTCTACTTCGGTGAATGCGGATACATTAGATGAGGCACCAATGGCATATAAATCGCTTGCGGATATCATTGATGTGATCAGAGATTCTGTAGAGATTATCGATATTATGAAACCAGTATATAATTTCAAAGCATCGGACAAAAAATTTCATGCATTGTAATACAGAAAACAGGAATATTTGGTCAAAATTTGTCTAAAAATTTTTATAATCCAGATATACAAACAGTAATAAAGATTCAAAAGAGGTGCATTAATGTTTATAGATTTTGTTACATATTTGGAAATCCGTGATGATTTGTCAGAGGAAGATAAGCAATATATAAACTCAGAAATTAAAAAAAATATGGCTAAGTATCACATGGAAAAAGATGGGATTAAATATTATGTAGAGACAAAAAGACCAGGTGTTGGTCTGCATCTGGGTGTTGAGTTCTGCATCTCAATGCAACATAAAAGATATAAAAAATACATAAAAAGATGTGAATATAATAGTTATTTTGAAGGATCTATTAATGTTAAAGATTCAATCTTGGACTATTACAATGAGGTGCGAATAAAGTGGATTCCTGTTAATGAGAGATACCCGGATAATCCAGGACAGGTATTATGTACATATAGATATGATTACGAAAGCGGTCCAGAATATGAGATTGGAATAGGTGAGTATTGGGGATTTTCAGAAGTGTTGTATAAAGAGAATCCAGAAGCATGTGGATTTGGAAGCATGCATAAAAATGTGATTGCGTGGGCTGAGTTGCCAAAGCCATTTATTCCGGATGCAATGTAAATATAGAGAAAAGTAGAGTTCGCATCTTTTTTTCAAGATAAAGAAAAGATGCGAGCATATAATTAAAACATACAAACGAGGAGAGGTAGCTCAGGTGGTAGAGCAACGTAAGTAGTCTTGATAAAGGCTCAAACAGCAATAATCTATTGATTGGTAATCCGTTTGTCGTGGGTTCGATTCCCATCCTCTCCACTTGCCGACTTAGCTCAATGGTGGAGCGCAGGAAAATATTGAATCTTGTAAAAGGTTTATACAGCTATATTTGCAGAGTGGTCCTAATGTTGCTGGTTCGATTCCAGCAGTCGGCATTATTAAATAATCTGGAGGTAAAGAAAATGGCATTTATGAATGAATTAGAAAAAAAGTTAAATAGTGAAACGCAATGTACTGAAAACGGCGCAGTCGGATATAGAACCTCTGGGAAAGAACTTTTAGATTTGAACTTTGCAGTTTCCAGTATGCGTAACTGGGATGAAAACGAAATCTGCAAGGCTTACACCAAGGCATACTATGAAAATCCACTTTTAGCTGTAAAGTGGTTATTTTATTTAAGGGATATCAGAGGAAATGGAATGGGTGAACGAAGAGCATTTAGAATCTGCTTTAAGTGGCTCGTTGAAAATCATTTTGACAATGTAAGGGCACTTGTTGAATTGATTCCGGAATATGGAAGATATGATGACTGGATGTGTTTACTTGATTCAAAGGCGAGTGAAGTAGTGTCGGTTCAGATTAAGAAGCAGCTTGAAATTGATATTTGCAATATGGAGCAAGGAAGGGAAATTTCTTTACTTGCAAAATGGTTGCCTTCGTGTAACGCAAGTTCAAGCAAGACAAAGCAGTATGCCAAGATTGTATGCAACATGCTCGGATTAAAGGAAAGTGAGTATCGAAAGACGTTATCAACTTTAAGAGCATATCTAAATGTTGTTGAAGTAAAGATGAGTGCAGGGGAGTGGGAGGACATCAATTATAGCAATCTTCCTTCTAGGGCAAATCTCTTATATGGAAATGCTTTTCTGAGAAATGATGAGGAGCGTAGACGTGCCTTTTTATCTAAGCTTTCGAGAGGTGATGTAACAATTAATGCTAGCACATTGTTTCCAAGTGATATTGTACATAAATATTATCAGGCAAGTAGCAAGAGGAAATGTGAATTAGGTAATTTTGATGCTACTCTCGAAGGTCTTTGGAACTCATTACCTAATTTCATAGAAGGAGACAATTCAACACTAGTTGTAAGAGATGGGTCTGGTTCAATGGATACTACGGTTGGAAATACAAACGTTACTGCATTAGAAGTTTCTACAGCTTTAGCTATTTATTTTTCGGAGCATCTTACAGGTCATTTTTATAACAAGTTTATTACTTTTAGTAGTAGACCTGCAATGATAGATATGTCAAACGCAACATGTGTGCGTGATAAGTTAGAAATATGTGAAACCTATAGTGATTGTAGCAACACCGATCTAAAGGCGGTATTTGATTTGATTTTGAATACAGCAGTTGAGAACAAATTAAATCAGAGTGAACTGCCAAAAAATATTTTGATTGTCTCAGATATGGAGTTTGACTCAATGATGGGCACATATTCTCGATGGGGTTCTTATAATCAAGATGATTCTTCTACAAAAACCTTATTGGAGTCAATTGCAGCTGAATATCAGGCTTATGGATATACTTTATCAAGACTGATCTTTTGGAATGTATGCTCAAGAACAAACACGATTATGCTGCAGGAAAATGAAGCTGGTGTTGCATTGGTTAGTGGATTTAATCCTGCTGTATATAATATGGTTCTTTCTAATGAATTAGATCCATACAAGTGTTTATTAAAGCAGATAAATTCTGAAAGATATGATGCTATTGAAAATATTCTATGTGCTTAGGAGAGATTATTGTGAAGATAGGTGAAATTTATTGTATGAATTTATTTGATTTTCTTGAGAATTGGCATCCTAATACACTTATTATTGTCGAGGCAGAGGACAATATTATTTTTGAAGGCACTGTAAAGGACATACCATTAGAAATCTCTTGTAAATATTGGGTACAAGAGGGGACGGTAAGGAAAGACGGAGAAAAAGTGGTTATTCCAGTAAAGTATGAAGCTGAAATTAATAGAAGGATTGAAGAACAGAACAGTATAAGTTTCTCGGATATTCTTTCCAATATTCTTAGCATTATTGATTCTAATGACTATTTAAAGGAAGCTTTTGAGTCAATGGTAAGAAGCGCCCATAGTTATACATATTATAGGAAAAACTGGAATCGATTTTCGATTGAAACATTGGGGCGTTGCAATAAAGAGCGTACTATTAATCATGATAGTTTTATCGAAGCTATTAATTCTCTATCTGGGCTAATTGAGGAAGAATCAATTAGTGGTTTAGTTCCATGGAGAGTAGCACTTGGAAATGACAGAAAGATAATAGGCGATTTTGCAGAATATATTATTGATCGTCTTGAAAAAACAAAAGAGAGAATTGAAATATTAGAATCCATAAAGTGGGCCCAAGAACATCAAAATCAAGTCTATTATATTGTTGAACATGCTCTTGATAATATAGATGCAAAGATTCAAATAATGCAGCAGTTTAAATTTTCTGAGAATCAGGCGCAGGCAATTATTGATATGCGAGTAAGAGCATTTTCTATAGATGAAAGAGAGAAAATTGCAAATGAGTTGCAAGAAATCTTTGAATGGATAAAGCATTTTCCGGAACTTTAAGGGGGGAAAATGAATATTTGCGGGAGTAAAAGTAAGTCAGTGATTTGGAAGGGTGGTATGAATGAAATTGAAAATAATTCATTTAGAAGATAGCGTGATGAAGCATATAGCTATTTCCAGAGTTATAGGAAAAATGGCTCAAGTTGATTGGGTCACTGATATGGCTAGTGGAATAGAAAAAATAGATTTTTCGATAGAGAATGGTACTCCATATGATTTAGCGATAACGGATATGCATTATTCTTTATCACCAGGTACTAGAGCAGATTGGGAAGCAGGTAATCTCTTTATTGATGCAGTTAATCAGAACTATAATAACCTGCCTGTGATAATTTGTTCAACGCATAATGTGAAAAATCCTAAGGCATATGGTAGTGTTTGGTTTAGTGATTTGAATGATTGGGAGAATGAATTAAAAGCTTTATTGTACAGTATGAACAACTTCAAAGCATTGGATAAAAAAGAGCCATGGAAAAGAGGTGACATAAATGAGAAAAAAGATAAAGGAGCAGCTTCGTAGAATTGAAGATGCGGAAAATATAAAAATACTTTTGGCTGTTGAATCGGGAAGCCGCGCTTGGGGATTTGCATCTCCAGACAGTGACTATGATGTGCGATTTGTTTATATCAGAAGCCTAGAGGACTATCTGCGACTGGATGCAATTAGAGATGTGATTGAACTACCAATTGATGATGTTTTGGACATCAACGGATGGGATTTGCAAAAGACATTAAGATTACTGCATAAGTCAAATCCAACATTATTTGAGTGGTTTTCTTCACCAATTGTTTATAAGAAAACAGAATTTTCCGACAAGTTTCGTGATTTGATGATGCATTATTTTTCACCAAAGAAGACGTTGTATCATTATGTTAGTATGGCTGAAGGAAACTATCGGGAATATTTGAAAGGTGATCTCGTCAAAGCAAAAAAATATTTCTACGCTTTGCGCCCGGTACTGGCATGCCAATGGATTTTAGATCGGGGTACGCCTCCACCCATGTTGTTTTCAGAATTGCTAAAAACAGAGTTGCCAGTAGAATTAATCGATGTAGTGAATCAATTGCTGGAATTAAAAATGAACTCGCCAGAAATAAAGTTGATTAAAAGAATTTCGGAAATAAATGAATATCTTGATGAAAGTATTCCGAGAATCAAAAGTGCAGTGAGATTACTGGATGATAGTTATACACCAGATTGGAGTGAGTTGAATCAATTGTTTTTGCGAGAACTAATGAAGTATAGATAAGAGTTGGAAGGACTATGACACATTTGGTCCATTTAAATTGCTTTCTGCTATATGTTTCATGCTGATTTTAAAGAGCATCTTTAAGTGAAATAGGTTTACTAATATTTTGGAGGTCAAAATGGAAAAGAATTTTATTGATGAATTTATTCCATCAAAAGATACAAGAGCTTATTTGCATAGCATTCATCATGAATTTACGGACTTGGAAAAAGCTACGATTGTTGCAAATCACATTATGATTTCTTACGAGAAAAAAGTAAAGTGGTTAAATAGTTTTAAGGAAAAAATATCTGATGACACATTGAAAGGCAGAATATCAAAGGCGTTAGTTCAGATAAAAAAGGATAAGAAGTATTACAGAAAGTGTAATACTGCATTAGGAGCATTGCCTTATAATGAATCACTTTTTGATTTTATATTTATTCCGCATGATTTCAGACATGGTGACATTGTAAGAAGTCTCTATGGTGGCTGGAATACAACTGAGTTTTGTGAAAAAGTAGGAATCATCCTCAGTTATTTTGATAAGGATTATGAGTTTTATAAAAATCTAAGAGGAGATTATTCAGATGTTCAGATTTGTGTAGATATTAAATTTGACGGAGTAGCTTATCAGGGAGAGTTTGAACATGAACACATCAATCCAATATATATTGAGCGTATGACATTGAATGAAAAAGATGAAAGAATGGCGTATCTCAACTATCTAACGAATCTTTACAGTAAAAAGAATAGTAGGAGTGATGCTGAAAATAAGCCTGAATATGCAGGCGGTTCAGATGACTTGTTAGAACAGAAATATCTTGGTGAATATGTTCCGATTCAAGATGATGCTTTCGGTATTTGGTGTGTGCAGACAGGACACGGATTTGAAAGTGGAGATATTAACTATATTGCATCTGAGTTTTCAGGAACAGGTTTAATCTATCATTTCATGCATAATGGTGAGATGGATCATGTTCATGAATTCGAAAGTGTGTTGTTTGAGATTTTGAAAGATCCGGAACATGTAGACATCGTGACAGATTATGGTGAATACTCAGATCAGGAAATTCAAATGGTGAAAGGGATAAAACGAGCAGCGGAATTTGTACAAGCACATCACAGACCTATGACCAATGCAGAATTGCGCAAAAATAGAGCAGAGATAAAGAATAAAGGAGAAGATGATTATGGCAATTCAGTTCAAGGAAATCAGGCAATATTTGGCAAGAAACACTAGATTATCAATATGTTTTGAAGATGGATGTTATCACGATTATTTGATGATTTCAGATATTCCGGCTGAAAAATATAAGGATTTATATGTGTATGGAATAGGAATGATTGATGTTGAATTTTCTAAGGATATATATACTTTCCCAAAGAATGTAGATGACGCAACCATTTCAATAAAGGATGTCACTTTGGAGCCTGCAATCGAGATTGTTCTCCGTGAAACTCCACGTGGTATAGAAAGAAAAGCAGAAGAGGTTCTTTTGTTCAAAGATATCAAACCATACTTGCAGATAGGTCGTAATTTTGCTGTTGTTAACAGAGAAGACTGGTCGTACAGGTTATATGAATGGAAAAGAGATATTCCTGAGGAGTATGATGATAAATTTGTTTTCGGTATAGGTATGGAGGACAATTTTGACGAAAACGATAAGGATGTTATAAACATTTTGGAAAAAAGAGAATATGATTCTTACTTGAATAAGAGAATGGTGATTGTTTTGTCGGATACAGGGAGGGCAGATATAGATGAAGGAATTTGAAAATATATGACTTTTGAATTATTAGAAGCAATTATTGCGAAGAATAAGATTCCGAAGAATGTCCGTTTAGTAAATAACAGCGAAAACGATCTTTGTACAACAGATATGAATGGTATTCAATATTGTGAAAAGAGAAATGAAATCTGTTTTATGGAAGCAGAATGCATACATAAACCAGAACATGCAGAAAATGAGAAGTGGAAATTATTGTGGCCTATTTGTGATGAATGAAAGACAAAAGCTGTTAGAGGATTTGAAAAATGTATTTTTATGAAGTGTTTGGAAAATGTGATTTGGAAGTAGTTGTTCATGAGTTCTTGAAATTGGCTGTTGACTCACCGGATATAAATGTCACAGAAGAAGTATTTAGAGGTGCAATAAAAATTCTTAACGAAATGGAACCAGAGAAGTCGGATACAGAGATACTGTGTATAGAAAAAATTCAAGAAAGCGGATGGATTGATGATAATGTTTATCTCCTTGACAGTAATATAAAAACACAAACAAGAGCTGTAGCCTGCAGTAATTCACTCCGTAGGGCATGACCCTGTTCGAAAGCTTAGCAGGCACTCAGTGTATGAACAGGTGGGACGAAGGAAGTGGAATCATCAATGAATGAGTTTTAACAGTCTGAAAAAATGTCGTTTAAAGAAATTCGGTGGTATTTAGTAGCCATAAATCAAGTGAAAAATTATATGATAAAAAGTTGGCTGATTTGATAATAGAAATGTAGTATAATGAAATCAAATGAATTAAGGATGGGAGGAAATCAAGATGTTATTTATTTGGTATCCAAAATGCTCTACATGTCAGAAAGCTAAAAAATGGCTGAACAGTCATGAGATAGAATATACGGAGAGGCATATTGTTGAGGAAAATCCAACATATGATGAGTTGAAAGAATGGCATCAGAAGAGTGGCTTGCCATTGAAGAAATTCTTTAATACCAGTGGGATGCTTTATAAGGAGATGAAACTGAAGGACAAGCTTCCGAAGATGAGTGAAGATGAACAGTTGAAATTGTTGGCGACAAATGGGATGTTGGTGAAGAGACCGGTGCTGGTGGCAGAGGATAAGGTGTTGGTTGGGGTTAAGGAAGCAGAATGGGAGAAAATAGTTAACAAATAGGTACAGTTTTTTAATAATTGATATTGTAGAAAAGGAAATATAAAAAATGGCAATGACCAGCAGTGTAGAATTAATACAATTATATACAAAGGGACAAGTCAGAGGAATTGGGAATATTATATGCAATGGACAAAAATTTATTCCTAATAGTGAAGGCGATAGGATTTTAGATTATAATAATAAAAATAAACATGACGGGACATACAATTTTCATTTGTTTCCTATTATAAAATCAGAAACTGAAAAGAAGATATGGATAGAATATTTTAAAAGAGTAGAAAAATTGCGTAACGAAATTATTAAAAAACTAAATGCCAATAGAATTACTAAGATAGAATATAAAAATCCATCAAAAATAGAAAACTATGATAGTACGACCTACTATTTGGCATACGATGTTGGAAAAAAAGGAAATTTATATGGAATTTCTCAATATTATAAAGATAATGGATTAAATCATTTTTTCAGATGTATTCCTATATACAAAAATGGAAGGTATTATTCTATTAATTTTATGAGATTTTACTTGGACAAAGAACATAAAGTGAATTGTATTTTTGATCAAATACAATTTGACAGTTCAAAAAATGGAAATGTAAATTCAGAAGATGAAATCAATTATCCGGCTACCTATAAAGGTCAAAATAAAAAAATGATTAGATTATCTCAAAATGGAAGTTGTGTTTTTAATCCTCCTAAAATAGCAAATATATGGAATTGTGATAGCGATAATACTATTAATGAAATTGTTGAGACTTTTATTGAATTCATGGATAATATAGAAAATAATAGATGAGGATTACATATGCAAACCTACTGGCAAAACACAACAAACCCAAACAACATAGACGCGGCCTATACATAATCTTCCCCTTCCGCTATCAGGGATCGTTTCAATCCATGGTCATTGATGACAAAGATAAAGAAATCCCACCACTCATATTTGACTCCGGAGATTTCATAGAACTTTTATCTGTAAAATGCCGAAATGGAAACTTTGTTAAAAGATTTAATCTGAACAGCAAGTTGGAAGATCAATGTTGCCGCTCTTCCGAATCGATTTGAAGATAATGAGATTCCGAAAAAAATTGCTTACAATGAACATCGACTAATTGATGTGACGCGAGACTTTACGGATGAGTCGGAAAAAGATGTGGAATATGCAACGGGAGCCAAGGATGTAGAGGATGAGCATTATGGTTGGGCTTGTGCGATTACATCGCAGGAGATTTCATATGCTTATGGTCCGGGACCGGGAAAAGATATGCCACCTTCAGCAGAAGAGTTGCCTGCACGAGCGGAAGAAGATTTGTTATTGACGATGATTGTCATGTATCAAAAATATACCTGTATGATTTTTAATGAAAAGATTCATCAAAGATTTACGAGCGGAGCAGGTAAAGTAAAAAAAGAAAAAAATCTCAGGGATTTAAAGAGAGAAGCTCTTGAATTTGTATCATATGGAACACTGGCTCCATCACAGATTTCGCGTTGGAATAATGTGTGTGAAACATATCGTTGATTGCAAAAGCTAAATGGTGTGAATGAAGCACTGGAGGAAATCAGCCAAAAGATTAATCTGTTAAATGAGGAACAAGATCGCATCGATGGGCAAAGAGAGTCTCGAGTGAGTATGATTATCACAGTATTCGGACTTGTATCGATTGTTTCGGCTGCACTGCAGATGCTGGATTATATTTCTACAGGGAAACCTTTGATGATTATTGGATTTTTGGTGACCGGAACAGCGATTATTCTTTTCTTTTTGTATTTGATATTTAATGAAAGAAAAAAGAAAAGAAAACGGGAGAAGAGATAAATCATGTATATTGTAAGAAAAGAGACAGAAAATCAGGCGAGAAAATATCTTCTTATACTTGATCGGGTAGCAGGTAAATTGGAGATTTATAGAAAGGCTGATAATTCAATATTGAATGAACATTATTCAATTCGACCGGATTTTGATTCATCAGATTATATGATGTATGAGAAAATGAAATCTATGGATTGCATATTTGGAGGAGAAAAGTCACCGACTCCGGGGGGAATCTTTAAGATAGAGAAGAAATCACCGAAAGAATACATTAGCGGATATTATCCAGATCGAAAGAATGTAAAGTTTTTTGGATATATACGTCAGGATGTATTCGTGTATCACAACAAGAGCTGGACTGGTTAGTTGAGAATATTGAGCTTGGGACGACAATGATTATGTAGTCGAATGAGGATTTAAGAAAAGTTTAAATAGCGTACAAAAGCGACGAAGCATGCTAGCTTTTGTACGCTAGCATTATAATAAATCAAGATCAGAAGAATACGATTTGCATAAAATTTGAAAGAATATCAAATTTGCCAATGAATTGGCAGGAAATGAATAAAAAGAGAGATATTATAGAGTCAACAAGTTAATAAATCTTCAAATATGCCACACCCATCATAACTCTATTGATTAGGTGCATGGTCGAAAGAAAAATGAATGAACAAATACAGAGGTTGTTTCAAAAAGAGAACTTGTAGGAGTTCATCTAAACGGAGACGCGAGGATGATGTTAGTTGACATCAAGAATTTTTTATTCGGTCGTGGCACTTTGGAAATATCGTTGCAGACTGAAAAGTTCCTTAACGGGAGCTTGAATGTAGTAATACATTTATGAACAATCCGGTAATGTTTCGATAGGCAGCCTCATCGCAGAGGAAGAACGGTTGATGTCCCATCTCGAACGAATGGTGGTAACATGATCGAATCCGACAACACATTATTCTGTGCTGACATTTGTAGCTGCAAAGGTATATGTAAGGTCCTCGGGTGACCGATGGCATATTTGAGGATTTATTTTACAAAAAATTTCAAAAAGCGTGTAAAAGCGATGAAGTATGGTTGCTTTTATGCGCTATTATCATAATAAATCAATACAATTACTATTTTTAGGAAGGGTTGATATTATGATGAAATTTGTTGTATTTTTAGATGTTGATGGTGTTTTGAACACAAGGACAACAGTAAAACGAACCCCATCTGACTATACAGGAATCGATGATGCGAGGGTCAAAATTCTTGCAAACGCGATCGAAAAATGTGGTGGTGGAGAGATTATACTTTCATCAGACTGGAAAAATTTGGATAAAGATCATGACGATTACAAATATCTCGTTTCAAAACTGGCACAGTGTAACCTGAAAATATCCGGGCATACTACTGATCGCGCTTTGGAAAGAGGAAAGGGGATAAAAGAGTATCTGGAATTACATCCGGAAATAGAAGAATATGTGATATTAGATGATTATACTTTTGAATTTGAACATTATAAAAAGTTGTGGGAAAGATTGCTACTTACCAGAGGAATAGAGAACGTTAGGTTTGCATCGCGGACACCTGCGGTAGAGGCGATACTTTTTGAGAATTATATTAAAGAATTTTAATTGTATTAGAAATGAAGGATAAATAAATGGTTGATTTACGGAATGCAAAGGAAGCCCTTGAAAATTATTTGGATGGTTATGAAAGAGAAAATGACAAGGTCAAATTAAAAATTATACATACCTATGGAGTTGTAGAATGTAGCAGAAAAATTGCAGAAGGTCTGAAGCTATCTGAAGAAGATTGTAAGCTTGCTCAGATTATAGGGTTGTTGCATGATATCGGAAGATTTGAACAATTGAAGTGCTATGACAGTTTTGAACCTGAAACGATGAATCATGCTGCATATGGAGTGAAAATTTTATTTGAAGAGGGAATGATCCGGCGTTTTGTCAAAGAAGACAAATGGGATGGAATTATCAAAATGGCTATTGCCAGACATAGTGATTATTCTCTGCAAGGAATTACGGATGAAAGAGAATTGCTACATGCTCAAATTATACGTGATGCAGATAAGTTGGATAACTGCAGGGTGAAACTCGAGAATCCGATAGAAACTATGCTGGGAGTTCCGGAGGAAGCTGTAGGAATGTCGGAAATTAGCCGAGAGGTTATGCAACAGTTTGAGAATCAGACATCAGTCTTATTAGAGACGAGAAGAACAAAGATGGATTACTGGTTGTCTTATCTTGCATATTTTTTTGATATAAATTTCAAAGTAACATATGAAATCATAAACGATAATCATTATGTGGATAAACTAATCGGAAGAATTCCTTATATAAATCCAAAGACAAGAAAAGAGATGGAACGAGTAAGAGCAGAATTAAACCAATATATTCAGCTGGTTTTAAATTAAGATAAATGAGATTAAATAAAGTGTCAAAATAATGAACATGTCACAGTGAGAATAAAAGAGGGAGACAATAATGAGCAATCAGGGATGTAAAGATGGATATAAAACCAAAATTCTGGCATATTTAAAGGAAAATACCAATTCTAAGAACAAAGCATCCATTTTAAAAATCAGAGATGCAATATATCAAGAAGAAAATGGGTATGATCCTTTAGAAAAAGAAAGAGAAAAGATTTTTGATAAAAATGAAGAAGAAAATCCTGCCTCAAAGGAATACGATGGAAAAAAGAAAAATCATGATACGAGTTCTTTTCGAACAATTAAAAAAAATGTAAGGGCACTATATGAGGAAGGCCTTATAGAGGTGGAAGATTCTGAGGAACCGGGCTATGTACGGGAGAATAAGAAGGAGTGTATTTATTATAAGCAGACGATATCGGCAGAACGTTTTCCGCTTTTGGTTGAGCAAATTATCGGAATGTCTAACATACGTCAGGATGAAAAGGATGAGATAATTAACGAAATTTTAGATAGTGTTGGAAAAGCAAATGTAAAAAAATATTGGATGTACATAGAGAGGACATCACCGGAGTATGCAGTGCTTAAGAAATCGATGCAAGGAGAACAGAAAAAGAAGCATACAAAAGTTATTGGCAATGATCGGGCAATACCTGCGAACAGTTGCGACTGGGTTTCTTTAGCTGATAATCTTCAAAAATTGTTTGATGCAATGAACGAAATGTCGGGAGAATTTTGCCATAAAATTTAATTTAATTGATAAATTACAATGCAGAAGGAAAACGAGAGACGATCAGTAATGGATATGAGTATGTTATAAGTCCGTATTTTTTTAATTATAGTAATGGAAAAATATGGTTGGTGGGAAATAAAGAAAAGTATGATAATTTGTCAAATTATCCAATTGAGTTGATGGAAAATATCCAGATTCTTGCGGAGAAACCAAGAAAAATGGAAGATTTACCACAGGGATACTTATGGGAAGACAGAACAAAAACGGAATACCCACAACAGCACCAAGGAGGAACGTACGGCGATGCAATCCATATTGTTATTCGGGTGAAAAAAACGGATCCAAGGGCTTATACGAGAATATACAATACGTTTAATGATGAGTTTTATCATTTGAGTAGCGAGACAGAAGAGTACGACCGGATATTGGTATATAAAACCAGCTATTTCATTGTGGGGTGGGCGATTGAGAATTATGAATTGGTTGAGATTGAAACGCCTTCTGTTAGAAAAGAAATAGAGGAGAGAATCTCTGCTTTAAAAAGAATTTATGTTACTGATTGAAGAAGTATGGAAGATAATAAAAAATATTAAATGATGAGAAACAGCCGGTTCGGAGATTTAGAAAGCTGAGTTTGTCAAATAAAGGCTGCTTCTCATTTTAGAAAATTATTTTTCACGATTTTTGAAATTATTTACAGTAACATCGACATAATCTTGAACAATTTCAGAGAAGATATTTGCAACATTATATTTTGCCAGTTCTGCAAGTTGATTCCTCTCAAGATATTGAATGCTTGCTTTAGAAAAATCATAGATAAGAGTTTCATATCTTTCATCAGAAGTTTGTTCCTGATAAAGGGGGTTCGTTTCCAACATTTCATAATATTTTTCGTTGATGACAATGGATTGGACAAAGTCTTCGATAGACTGTTTTTTCCTATTCCAAGGAAAAACCTTTTTCACGTAAGGTACAAAGGTATGTTCATTTCTGTCAATTGAAAAAACTTCGCATGAAAACCGGTGAAAAGCTTTTTCTAATTTTTGAATTGCGGAGGTTGAAAAGGTTGTTTCTATACTTTCAGAAAAGAACCCATTAACGCAAATATGATTGAGCTGATTCAAAAGAGAATGAAACTTTGGTGTAGTCATGAGATAATTTATAAAATTACTTACGGAAGTATCATTACGAAGCAATTTTATATTATCGGTAGATAGATGAATCTGCTCAGAGATAGCTTTGTCGTTCTCATTGGTTATGGTTGAAAAACCAAAAAGATAATTGGGATCAATGTCTAAAATTTTGCAAATGCCAGGGATATCTTGGGTTTTGGGAACGGTTGTACTTTTTTTACTTTCCCAGTTTGCAACACGACTACGGTCATTATCTTCCAGACAATCAGCGAAATCCTGCTGGGAAAATTTTTTCTTACATCTTGCATCTTGTAGTCTTTGTTTAAATTCATCAGAATAATTAGAGTCATAAAAATCAAACATAACATACCTCCAAATATAAAATAAATTGTAGTAAAAAGTGGGATTTAAAAGACAAATCTATAAGTGTATTATAACAGCATGTAGAAATAATAATCAATAAATTTTAACTTTTTGAAAAAGTGACTAAGTAAAGTCGCTTCCAAGGGGTATGATTGCAATACATTCAAAAAAATTATTCAACCTCGCAATTAGCGATAGAGTTAGAACTGGTGGATAAAAATAATGTGAATGGAAAAAGCAAAGAAAGAACAGCATCTCGTGTGATGTCGTATCTGCGTGGAAATGAGGAAACTATTGGAATTAATACGATTTAATTGTTAGGTCTTGTATGTAAAGGCGATGAAATGGCGTTTTTGCAGGAAATTGACATGGATATTTTAAAAGCATCATAGGTGCAGGAGTATAGGGTACGAGTATCATGAAAACAATCATAGAGAAGGGCAAGAGAATTTTATGAAATTAAGAATTATTCAATTAGAAGATAGCGTAATGAAACATTCAGCGATTTCAAGAGTAATAAAAAATGTAGTGCCAGCTGAAATTGATTGGGTTACAGATATGTATTCAGGAATCAAAAAAATTGATGAAGCATATCGAAGCGGAATCCCATATGATTTGGCAATTACAGATATGCATTATCCATTGTCCCCAGGCGGTGAGGCTGACTGGGAGGTGGGAGATATATTTGTTGATATTATAGGGACTAAGTATCTGAATCCACCGATTGTTATCTGTTCTACTCATAATAGGAAGAACCCGTATGCGTATGATTGTGTATGGTACAACGACAATTATGACTGGGAAAGACGAATCAGCGATATTGTAAAGTGTATGTATGAAGAGAAGAGGAAAGCATACGAGGAGTAGTGAAAGCTTTTAATGTTGGATGCATGAAGCCGTGGATCAATTTTGAGCCTCGAACATTAGAAAAAATCATATCTTTTGGCAGATAGAACTATAGACATATTTGGCAGCTAATCGGATTTACTTCTTTGGAAGTTTGTTGTCGTGGGTTCGACTCCCACCAGAACTTTAAAAGTTCTGTAGCTCAGTTGGTAGAGCACAGATTTAATCCGATAATATCGCCAAAAGGATGCCGACAGCTATTGTTACTTACTTCAGATTAGGTGTATTTGAGTGGCAAGATTAGTCGGCATTATTTAGAGTATAGTAGAAAGAGGTGCGGACATGAAAGAAATATACAAAGATTATTTGTTTGAAAAACATATTCTTGTCAGTGATGGAGAGACAGAAGAAAAGCATGTTTTTGAAACATTGTTTGCAATGGCACATTTCTTTGGTGTGAAAATCACAAAGGGCAGGGAGCTTGTGCGTTGCGAGATGGTAAAAGAACTCTCAAAAAGATTCGGAGAAAATGTTCCGGAACCATTTTACAGGGGATTCCCACAAAGTGTCCGAGATCTTTCTGCGGAAGAACTATTGTTTGATCAGCTTATACATTATTTTAATACATACGGACTTGGAAGTTTCGATGAGCCGGGACATTCTGTATTTGAAAAGGACTTTGAACGTGCGGCTTTTCAGGAAGATACAGAAGTACAGGAATTTGTGATACAAACGGAAGAAGAAGCAGAAGATGCAGTACGAACGATTGTGAATGATTTATTGTCAGGTTCACGACCACTTAATGAGAGGCAGTATACGCTTGTACTTACATTTATTTGTGATCATATGGAAAGTATTCCGGATATTGTCTCAAAGAACACTTGTGTAAGACTTCTAATCGACACGAAAAATCTTTCGCTGGCAGACAGTTTGAATCTGTCAGATGTTATGAAAATAGTAGATGAATTAAACTATCGGTATTATCACAATGAAAATCCGAAAAAATTAAACTTTAAAAATCAGGACAGAAAATTCTTAACAGCACTTTTAGACAGAATGTTCAGAAGTGGGAAGTGTGATATCCGTACTTGTTATGAAAAGAAGCAGCTATGGAATGGATTTTTACATCACATTCATTATCAACCCCAAAATGAAGAGGCGGAAATATTTGTACATGCCATGAGAACGAAAGGTAATGAGTCTGTATACAGTGAGTTTGAAAAGTTGATGCAGGAAAACAGATGTCAGCAAGCAGCAGAATTATTGCGGGAAAAGAAAGGAACATCTGCATTGCTTCGAAATATGGACTATATTATCAGTCGTATGAACAAAGAAGAAGGGCAAAGATTCTGTATGGAATTTCCAAAGGATTGCAGTACGCTGATATTGTTACAACTATTGTTCAGATATGAAGGAAAGCAGAGAAAGGACGGACGTATTTTCAAATTTACACAGCACAATCTCATGAAAGTTCATTATGAAACACCAGAGGAGAGTGAGAAATGTCAAAGCAGGCTTACAGAAGAGCAGGTAAAAGAAGTTGGGAAAATGATTCGTTCAAAACTTTCTGAGAAACTTAGAAATCGACTTGGAAAGGTATATATTGAACCTTCGATGAAAAATTATACACTTCCATTAGCAGAAAATACTTCGCAAGGTGGATTCGGCGTTCTTTCCAAAGGATCCAGAATTCCGATAGAGGAAGGAAAAAAGCTTCGAGCGTTTACTTATTGGGAGAAAGTAAACGACATTGATCTTTCTGTGTTTGCACTTACAGAAGATGGTAATCGGAGGGAATTTTCCTGGAGAACTATGTCAAGACATCAGTCAGGGGCAATTACTTATTCCGGTGATGAAACAAGCGGTTATCTGGGAGGTTCTGAGTACTTTGATATCAATCTTCCGGAATTCAAGGCACGGTATTCTGAATATCGATATTTGATTTTTTGCGATAACGTTTATTCTGGGAAAAACTTTAATGAATGCTTTTGCAAGGCGGGATATATGCTGAGAGATTGGGAAGATAGTGGACAAGTGTATGAACCTAAGACAGTAAAGTCAGCATATCGTATAAATTGTGAGAGCACATTTGCATATTTATTCGGAATTGATCTTTTGACAAATGAATTTATCTGGTTGAATATAGCAAAGGACGGCAATTCACGGGTGGCTGGTGATATTACACTTTCCTTTTTGACTGATTATTTTCATCTTACTGAGATTATAAATATGTATGATTTCTTTTCCATGATGGCAGAAAAAATCGTTGACGATCCTATGGAAGCAGAGGTAATTGTGACAGATCATGAAATTGAGTGTACAGTTGAAGCTGAAATAATCAGAGAGTATGATTTTGAAAAAATCAGAGCACTCATGGAAACTGTAAAATAATTGTGGAGAGCAAGTATGAAATTTGAGGATAGAATACAACTGAAATTATCAGATCTGACAGAAGAATTATTTGAGAAAATTGTTGCCTATGGATTTTGTGCACCATCCGGAATGGGTGGTCCAGGGTGCGTGATTATGGTCGCTGAAGATGGTAGATCTTATCAATTTTACGGACCTGATTTAAATAAACTTAATTACCATAGAGAATGGGTTTCTTTATTTCCCGTGTTAAATCAGTGCGATACAAGCCAGTGGAAGTTAGCAGAAAATGTGTCATGTACAAAGTTACTTGTGCGAAATGATATTTATGATTTATTTATGGAAAATCGTTCAACTCCGGAGGAAATGATTGATTATCGATGGGAGGATTCTTGTATAAAGGCTACGTTGCTTTTACATGCCAGGACAGAGGAAGAAATAGAAAAAATCAACAGGAGATATGAACTGCGCACACCTCTTTTTGAAAAAGATGATTTGGTGGAGTTTTATTTCGATAATGGAACGAAAAAGACAAAATGCAAAGGAGTTATTGCAGGAATAGATATTTATAGGATACATGGGAATATTGAAACAATTGAATATGACATTTTGGGGAAGGATTATGAAAACTATAGAAAAAAGTGTTTATATAAGCATATTGATGAGAATCATATAAAAACCACACCGGGGAAATTATTGATTCTTTCTGGATTTTCAGGAGTTGGAAAAGGGACCGTTATACAACAATTATTAACAGAATATCCTGAAAAGTATGTCGTAGCTGTATCAGCTACAACAAGAAAACCAAGGAAAGGTGAAGTGGATGGAAAATCTTATCATTTTAAGAAGCGAGAAGAATTTGAAGATTTGATAAACAAGAATGAATTTCTTGAATTTGCTGAGTATGCCGGAGAATATTATGGAACACTTAAAAATGATGTTTACAAGAATTTCTTTAAGGGGAAAAATGTAATAATTGAGATTGATTCGCAGGGGGCAAGACAGATTAGAAAACAGCAAAAAATCCAGTCGGTATTTCTGATTCCTCCATCGTTTGATGAATTATTACACCGATTAAAAAATAGGGGGACTGAGACAGAAGAATCCATTCGTAGGAGGTTGAAGCAGGCATTGGTTGAAATAGAACATGTTGAAGAATATGGAGTTATCCTTGTAAATGATAGCGTGGAAGGTACAGCTTTTGTGGTCGATGCTCTTTTTCATCCAGCTCTTAAACATGCTTGCGGATGTAACGAAAGGGAATTAAATATTGTGAAAGAGATTCGAGAAGGAATTATAAGGTACTTGTCTAATGGTAATTTATCGGACAGGGGAATTTATTGACATCCCGGATTGGAAGGATAAGGTTTCAGCGACACATTAAAAAATCAGAAGGGATGCTATTGAGATGTTTTAGATGCCTTGGAGGAGCTGTCGGAAGAAACGAGAGATGAAACTCTAAGAAGACAAATTAACGAACGTCTGGACTATGAAAAAAAGGCATTTGAGATATTTATCCATAATCAAACGGGAAAATCTGTCTATGTTGTTGAAAACATGGAATATGAAAGCTGTGGCTTTTTCATTGATTATAACAGAGCTTTAAAATATGCAAAAAAATATATGCGGACAGATGATTTGTTATAAACTAACAGAATCAGGAATCTGGTCACATGAGCATATTAATCCGTTGTATCTTGAAGTAGAATTTCCAACATATATAGAAGATGATTCAAAAAGACAGGCTTTGAGATATGCAACGGAAGCGTTGGGAGATTATTTGAGTCATAAGAGCAACGGAAAAGAATTTTGCCCGGACTTGGTTCTGAAATACGCCAGAAAATATGCTGAAGTATGTAGGAAAAAAAGCTTGTCAGAAAAGATGCTGGAAGAGGCCAAAAAGCCAGAAGATATTATGCTGTAGACATCGGGATAAAAAGAAAATTTATTGAATATGGGGACTGTATATTATGAGTCGAAGCTATAAACATACACCAGTTTATAAAGGTGATAAAGATCGATTTGCTAAAAAGCTGGCAAATAGAAGAATTCGGCGAAGAACAAAAAGGAATCCTTATGATAGTCTGGCTGGAAAATCGAACCATTATCGGAAAGAAAATGAATCGTGGGATATATGCGATTATCGTCATTGGGGAGAGCCTATCTGGAGAGAAGAATCTCGTCTTAATCTTAGAGATTATCCGAATCCGTGGCAAAAATATTATAGGAGAAAATAAGAAAATGCATTATGTCGTTAGTGATATCCATAATGATTATCAAAAGTTTTGTGAATTATTAAAAGTGATTAAATTATCTAAAGAGGATAAATTGTTCATCTTAGGAGATTTGTTTGACCGTTCTGATTACAATCCAAATCTGGTAGATTTGTATTTTAAAGTTATGGAACTGGGAGACAATTGCTCTATGATTAGAGGTAATCATGACGAATGGCTGGCGGCATACATTTTTAAATTTTATCAAATACCGGAGTGGAAAAGAAGAAAAACAGAACCATATCAGTACAATACATTTCGATGTCTTACCCGCAGATTAGTACCGGTGGATGTTCAGAATCTTGCGAGGAAAATTTTAACCTGGTCACTCCAGGTAAGTATTCAGGTGAATAACGAGAAATATCTGTTTGCACATGCTATGACATCAGCACCGGAATGTACAGAGGATAAGTATTATTATTTGATGGGAAATGAGATGAGTGCAGAGTACCTTCATAATGGTATAGAAGGGTATATTTCAATCTGTGGACACAGAAACACTGCGAATCATAAGATTTGGAAAAATGAAAAAGGGAATCTTATCATGTGTGACTGCGGATGTGGATTTAGAAATGGAAAATTAGGATGTTTATGTCTGGAAACAAAAGAAGAGTTTTATATTTGAACATAATTCTAGAGAAATTTGTGACCGAGGAAGGGGAAAAGAATTGAGACAAAAACACAATGCAGATTTAGAAGTACCAAAATATCTCAAACAAAAAGAAAGCAATATATCTAAAGCCAATAAGAAGTCAAAACACAAGCATCAATATGAAGAATGTCTAATTAGATATAAATGGAATTGGGAAGAAAATAAAATCCATACGTCACTTAACAGCTATTGTATTATTTGTGGAAAAATCAATGATCGAATGAAAAATTCTATTGTAACAGATTACATGAAAAAAGTAGATACACCAATGGGAAAACGTTATATACGCATCTCAGAGGATACGTTATATGAAAAATATCATAATAGATTACCGGTATTTTTTGTGGAGGATATATGTAAAGATAAATACTTGGAGGTGTTGTGATTTGAATTTTAGATACGAAGATCTTAACAAAGAAATATTTGATAAGGTAGTTGCGAAATCTTTCATGCTACAGTGTTAATACAAGAGGTGAATTTATCAGGTCATATAGTTCTATGGAAGAAGCAAAAATGGGAGCTATGTATTGGCTTAAAGTATGGGGCGGAATTGATAGTGAGAATGTCATTCCTTATGGAACTATCCGTAGCGATGAAGAAGAGGTTCATAAAAGAGACGTTCGAGAAGCTGAATTGTATATGACTTTCATCACAAGATATGCAGATGTTATTGAGGTGATTAAAAAATATGATTATCCGGGGAATGCTGCAGATGAAGTGGCTGCAGTACTTGGAATTACTCGCGATGAAGTCGGATTCATATATGATATGTTTGATCCGGTACTGTTTTCTGCTTCAAGGATTCAGACGATAAAGACAATGTTAGAGGATACTCTGTGAGATATTGTAATTTCGTATTGTATACGAGCAGTCAGGATCTCTTTAGTGAAGCAAAATCAAGGGAAAGAAGAGGGAGTATTATGCGTAGAGAAGATATGATAAGGATATTTGAAGATACAATGTTACTGTGTGATACAAATGAAATTCTAATGAATAAGATTAATTATTCTATGAATCACAACCGGGTGATATCGGACGAAAATGAATACGATATTTTCAAGAATCTTATACACGGACATGAAACAGGAAAAGAAGCAAAGATTATCGTTTCAAAGAAAAGAAGCTTTGAGGCAGCTTCAGCGTATAAAGGAAAACATATCAGTGTGCTAAACTTTGCTTCAGCAACCAATCCAGGTGGCGGAGTGACAAAAGGAGCCAGTGCCCAGGAAGAATGCTTGTGCAGAGTCAGTACGTTGTATAAATGTATATCAGCAAGTGAGATTACAGAAGCATTTCATAAAAAACACAGGTATGCATTGAAAACAGGAAAGATGAATTCTCTTTATAATGATGATTGCATACAAACATGCGATGTGACGGTATTTAAGAGCGATACTGCCAAACCGGCTCTTTTATCGGAGAAAGACTGGTTTGATGTGGATGTAATTAGCTGTGTAGCACCAAATCTGAGATATATGTCACAGCATAATAAAAACTGGAAAAAGAATGTTACGGATAAAAGGTTGTTTGATATATATAAGAAGAGAATAAATCGTGTCTTAGACATAGCAAGTTGTGCGAAATCGGACGTTATTATTTTGGGAGCTTTTGGATGTGGAGCTTTTGAAAATCCACCGGAGCTGGTTGCGAAAGCAATGCATGCAGCAATTGACGAACATAAATATGAATTTGAAACTATTGAATTAGCTATTTACTGTTCGCCGAGAGATACATTGAATTATGAGGTGTTTGCAAAAGAATTTTCTGCTTGACAGAGAGAATGGCAAGCATGAGATAATCTTCAAATGGTTTTACGGAGGAAAAAGAGTATGAGATATTATGGTTTTAAGTTGGGTACAAATGTAGAGGAGATTAAGGAGAATGCAAAAATCGAACTCAGACACTATGGATACGACAATGTACTCGAATCTATCAACTCGTATATGTATCAGAATATGAAGAATGACAGGACATTTTTAGTGTATCGGGAAGAAGATAATCTGATTTGCGCAATCTTCTCTTACAATGAACAGAAGTTGAGTTTCCGAAATGCATATGAAGGTATTCTTGAAATGCTGCAAGATATTTTTGGAATAAAGCAGGTAAAAGTAGAGCCATTTGAGATAACGATGCATCAGTTCATGGAATGTTTTCTTGAATGTAAAAGAAGAAGATGTTTTGACTATTCTAATCGGATCATAGAATCGTCGAATCTATGGATCTATTATTATTCTTGTATGAATGATACAAGACCATTTCCTTATGATTTTAAAGAGCGTATTATTTCTGAACAGGAGTGTGAGATCTGCAGTATCTACCATCGGGATTTTGTGGAGGAACTACGGAATATAAAGACTCACGCAAATGTATCGGAATACAGTGGAAATATGGTTCATTATGTGATATCCAGCCGTAGCATTGAAGCAGCAAGTGAAATGACAGAAATACTTGTACAGAACTTACTAAAAGCGAATCGCATCAGTAGCAGAAGAATGGAAATCGTCAGTGAAATAGAACCTAATATATTTAAGAAAAATAATCATTTTGAAGAAATTATCGAGAACAGTTATGGCGGAGTGATTGTTTTAGATTTATCTGAAAAGTTTGGGTATGATCCGGTTGATTATGTAATGGCAAGTCAATACCTGGAGAAACTTATAAAGAAGTACAGGAACCAATGCCTGTTTGTATTTACATATGATATGGACCATCCGGGATTTGCCTATTATCTCTTGCCACAGTTAAAAAGATATATGATGACGGTTATGTTAAGAGAAGGAACAGGGGACAGAAATGCAGCCGTCGATTATATGCAGCGGTTGATTGAAAAATCTGAATATTCAAAATATGCAGGACAGGCACAGGAGTTCATGGCATTATTTCTCGGAAATAAATTTTCACAGACAGATGTACTGCGAGCTTATGAGCAGTTTGAATCATGGTGTCTGAATAAAAATGTATTGAAAGCATATGACTACAATCTTTCGGAAGATTTCTTGTTGGACAGGGAAGAAAATGAAATATCTGCTTATGAAAAGTTAAAAAACTTGATTGGACTGAAAATTGTCAAAGAGCAGATTGACAATATTATTGCGGCAGATATTGTTGAAAAAGAACGGAAGAAGCGAAACGGAAACGACTATCAGAGCAGTGCGATGCATATGATTTTTGGCGGTAATCCGGGAAGTGCCAAAACTACAGTTGCAAAATTATTTTCAGGAATTACAAAAGAAAAAGGCATATTAAAAAGTGGTGCATTTGTCGAGCGTGGAGGAATGGATCTGGATGGAATGGGATGCGTAAGTGCTATCAGAGAAGCATTTCTGGCAGCAAGAGGAGGCGTTCTGTTTATAGATGAAGCGTATGCTATGAAGAGTGATACAGCTATTACGGTGTTGCTTCAGGAAATGGAAAATCATAGGGAAAATGTGATTGTTATTCTTGCAGGATACAATGAAAGAATGAAAGCATTTATGGAGAGAAATGAAGGATTGAAAAGCAGAATACCATATTGGATTGATTTTCCGGATTACACAACAGAGGAACTTACAGATATTTTTAAGCTGATGATCCATGAAAAAGGATTCTGCGTGACAGATGACGCAATCAAAGAGGCGCATTATATTTTTGAAAAAGTAAGAAATATCGATGATTTTGGGAATGGAAGATATGTCCGTAATCTGATGGAACGTGCGGTTAGACAACAGTCAGTAAGGTTGCTTTCAACAAGCGAAAGCGTGAGTGATATTCAAAAGGAAGAACTTTTTCAGATTACGAAGGCAGATATCCAGATGCTAGGAGAGGGAGAAAAGAAGGAAAGAAAATCAGGAGCAGCCAGAAAAGAATTAGACGAAATGGTCGGATTAACTTCTGTTAAAACAGTAATCCATAAAGCGATTGCCAAACATAAGATAAACAAGCTTTGTATGGAGAAAGGCCTTCAAAGGGATAAAGCTTCTTTACACATGGTCTTTACAGGAAATCCGGGAACAGCAAAGACTACGGTAGCCAGATTGTTTGCAGAGATTATGAAAGATGATAAAATATTGTCAACAGGCGTGTTTGTAGAGGCAGGGCGTGCAGATCTTGTAGGTGAACATGTAGGAGCTACGGCACCGTTAGTTAAGAAAAAGTTTAAAGAAGCACAAGGAGGAGTCCTTTTTATTGATGAGGCTTATTCACTGTGTGACGGTTATGACAATGGATTTGGCGATGAGGCAATTAATACGATCGTTCAGGAGATGGAAAATCATAGGGATAATGTGATTGTAATCTTTGCCGGTTATCCGGAACCAATGCAACAGTTTCTTGACAGAAATCCGGGTATGCGTTCCAGAATTGCGTTTTGTGTAGAATTTGATGATTACTCTGTTGAGGAACTTTGCGAGATTACAAAATTGATGCTTTCAAGAAAACAAATGACAATCACAGAGGCAGGAATGAAAAAGTTAAAAAAGAATTTCGAGAGCATAAAAGACAGCAGAGATTATGGAAATGGAAGATTTGCAAGAAAAATGTTGGAAGAAGCAGAGATGAATCTGGCAGAAAGAATATGTCAGATGGACGAAACAGAAATTACAACAGAAGTGCTGACTACCATTGAAGAAAGCGATATTCCAGATGTTCCATTGGAAGAAAGAAGACAGATAAAGAAGATTGGATTCGCATATTAAAGGACGCCGGGAACAGGAAAAATGCAAGTGTTAGAAATGATTTTTAGAAACGAAGGGGGATGACCGACATAGCTACTTATGTTGTTTCAGATATTCATGGAGAATATGAACTGTTTATCAGATTGTTAGAAGAAATCCACTTGAAAGAGACGGATACGTTGTATGTTCTCGGAGATATTCTGGACAGAGGTCCGCATCCGATTCAGATTATTCTGAAGCTTATGGAAATGCCAAATGTGGTATGTCTGACAGGAAATCATGAGCTTATGGCGTTAGAGTGTCTGGAATTCTTAATGCAGGAAATTACAGAGATTTCTATCGAAAAAGTTGATGAAAAAATGTTAGAGAATCTTGTGACCTGGCAATACAACGGAAGCAAGTCAACCATCGATGAGTTTCGGACATTGAGCCGGGAAATGCAATATGAAGTAATTGATTTTATAAAAGACTTTATGATTTATGAAGAACTGACAGTTAATGGGAAAAACTATTTATTAGTTCACGGAGGATTGGGAAATTATTATCCGGGAAAAGATATGGAAGAATATTCCCTAAAAGAATTAATATGGGACAGGGCTGAGTATGATATCCAATATTTTGAAGATACATACGTGGTAACAGGACATACACCGACACAAGGAATTATGGGGAATCCAAAACCGGGTTATGTATACAGGGAGAATCATCATATTGCGATTGATTGTGGCTGTAATCGAAGAAATGGACGTTTGGCTGCAGTTTGTCTGGATACAGGATGGGAATATTATGTTGAAAAATTTTGAAAATAAGGTGGTAGGAAATGGGTTATTATATAACAGGAGATTGCCATGCACATTTTGATAAGTTAATTTGGTTGGCAAGATTTAATAAAAAACTTGGAAAAGAGGATGTAATCATATTATTGGGAGATGTCGGATTGAATTATTTTGGAGCTGACAAGGATCGGGAGAATAAAAAAATACTTGCGGATTTTCCTAATTATTTTTTGTGCGTGCATGGGAATCATGAGGAAAGACCTTATCATATACAAACTTACAGAACAAAAATCTGGCGTGGAGGAGAGGTATATTATGAGCCGGAATTTCCGAATATATTATTTGCAAAAGACGGAGAAATTTATGATTTTGATGGGAAAAAGGCGATTGCAATCGGTGGCGCATACAGTCGCGATAAAGAATACCGACTTTTAACAGGCCTTCCATGGTTCCAGGACGAACAACCAGATGACAAAGTAAAAAGTCAAGTAGAAAATAGATTGAATGAAGTAGATTGGAAAGTGGATTATGTGTTTTCTCATACATGTCCGTTAGTATATAGACCGAATCGGCGGAATGAAGAATGTCAAGAGAAGATAGATCTGTCGACAGAGGAATGGATGGATAAAATTGCAAAGAAATTAGATTATTCGCAATGGTATTTCGGACATTACCATGACAATATTCAATATATAGATGCTCAACTACTGTATGAAGAAATCAAAGAATTAGGAGAACCAGATTCTGTTCAGAAAGTAGGAAGACCAAGGTACAGAGTAGGAGAAATGGTGTATTTTACCTTTGGAAAAGAGGACGCAAGGGAAGGCTACGGAACGGTTGAATGGGTTGATGATCATGGAACATTGGGACAAGAGAAAGAAGTTTCTTATGATATTGTGGGAATTCCATGTGAATTACCGGGAGAGAAAACGTTGTTTAAGCATATAAGAGAATCGAAAATACAGAGTATTGATGAGATGGAAATTGTTAGAATTGAGAGGGAGGAAGGATAGGTGCATTTTTATATTACAGGTGATACACATCGGAGCTTTGATCGTATTGAAGATTTTTGCTATGGATATGAAACTACAACAGAGGATGTGATGATTATCTTAGGGGATGCAGGGATTAATTATTGGCTGGATCTGTCTGACAAAGAATTAAAGGGACGGTTATCAGGAATGGATATTACATTTTTCTGTGTTCATGGGAACCACGAAGCACGACCATGGGAGGCGGCAGATTACGAAGAAAAAATATGGAATGAAGGAATTGTATATGTAGAAGAACAGTATCCGAATATTTTGTTCGCAAAAGATGGAGAAATATATAATTTTCACGGAAAGAAAGTGATGCCAATCGGTGGTGCATACAGCGTTGACAAATATTATAGGATACGAAATGGATTACCATGGTTTGAATCAGAACAGCCGGATGAAATGATAAAAGAATATGTGGAACAGCAGTTGGATAAAGCTAAGTGGAATGTGGATATCGTGCTCTCACATACAGTACCGATTAAAGCGGAACCCGTGTGGGCGTTTATTCCGGGGCTTGATCAATCAGTAGTGGACAAGACAACGGAAAAATGGCTACAGAAGATTTATGACAGGTTAGATTTCACTGAGTGGTATGCGGGACATTACCATGTAGAAAGTGAGGAGAGTGGAATACGAATTATGTATGAAGATTATGATGAAATTTGTGCTGAAGAGTAAAAGAAAAATATAAGTTCATAGATGAAGGGGGATTTTTTTAATGATATATCTCAGCAGTTTTAAACTAAGTGACAGGAATGTTAAAAATCCCAATATATATCCATATAACGTATTTCGTAGAAAAGATATGGATCCGTTCATATTTGCACCAATTACAGTGTTATATGGAAATAATGGTTTTGGAAAATCTACTGAAATAGGATTGCAGCGATAAATTTTCTTAGAGAGGACGAAATGAATTTAAAGGTTGTTAATAAAAAGGTATATGTTGTTTCTGATATACATAATGATGCTGATAGATTTAAATTGTTATTGGAAAAAATTGATTTTGCGGAAGATGATATATTGATTCTGGCGGGAGATATTTTTGATCGCGGGAATCAGCCGATGGAATTGTATTTTGAAATCTTAAAATATCCTAATATTCAAGTGATTCAAGGAAATCACGATGTCTGGCTAGCAAGAGAAATTATGGAAAAGTATGCTGGTGAAAAAGTAGGAGAATACATTTCATACAATACATTATCGATCATGGAACAACGGATGACAGCTGTCGATTTGCTTAATCTGGCAAGATGGATAAAAGAAAAGCCTTATTATATCAATCTTGATCTTGAGGGGAGAAAATACCAGATAGCACATGCACAGACATATTTGACACCGGAGCGAATATGGAATAAAAGCAGGTTCTATATGGGGGATGGACATTACGAGTGTTTTATCAGAGGAATGGAAGAACATAATGAGTTTACCTCTGTTGTGGGACATACTGCGACAGAGGATAGAAAGATATGGGCATCACCGTCGGGAAGGACGATTAGAATAGATTGCGGGGCAGGATATCAGAAAGATGGAAATTTGGGGGTAATTCGGTTGAATGATATGGAAGAGTTTTATATAAGTTGGTAGAATTAATGAGAAAAGCAGTTTAGTGCGATAGGCTATAAAATAAAAAGAATACATGTTTATATGAAATATTTTAGATAAATGAAATTAAGTTGTTAAAAAGTAAAGAAAAATAATTAGCAAATTGCTAGAATTAGTCATAATGGAAGCGTATAATAAATGTATATGAAGTCCAAATGATAAGCAGTAACTAGTGATGAATAAAATATTAATAATTAGTGAATGTTATATACGTTTGGTGAACATGGGAAAGTTAATTACATGGAGGAAGGAAAAGAATATGAAAGTAGAAGAGGCCTTGAAATACGAACCAGTACTAAAAGTCAAAGAAGGTGAAAATTTAAAAAAAGTAGACGTTGCGGAATATGATAAAAATAAAGGTGTATATAATGGAAGTACTGCAAAATTTTTCGATGGAAGTAGTGGAAACTTTCATTTGATGCCACCAGAAGATAAAGTAGAAGAGAAGTGTCCGAAAAAAGAAATAGAAGAAAAAAGAAATAATGTTTACAACTTATTAAAGTTAAATAAAAAACAAGGATGGGATTTAACAAGAAATGGAAAAGGAAGGAATTCGGATTATCATTCCTTGTTTGATTATTTAAGGGTAAAGGTGGACAACCGAAATTATGATTTGATGTTTTTTAGAATGGCTATAAATAAAAATGATAAGAAAGTAAAATGTGCTTTGAAATCTATTCAGTTTGCAGTTACAGTTGATGAACATTCATGTGATAAATATCCAATGTCATTGCAGGATAATGATAAGAAGGAGGGAGAAAACTATTTTCAGTATTATAATCCAGAGGTTAGTTATGAAGAAGACGATAAGATAGTAGATGCATTTATAAAGTTTATTGAAAGAAACGAAGAAAATATTTATAAAAGTATAGAAAAATAAAAGAGGATAAGACATGCAAACCTACTGGCAAAACACAACCGCCCCAGGCAATATAGACCGCGGTCTATACATAATCCTCCCATTACGTTACCAAGGATCTTTTCAATCCATTCTTGTTGATAAAGAAGACCCTGAACTTCCAGAATTAACATTTGACTCCAGTGATTTCACTGAATTACTATCAGTGAAGTGCCGGAATGGAAATTTTGTTAAAAGAGTCAGTGTCAACAGCAAATTACAGGAAACAGTAGAAGCATGGAACGGGAAAGCGGAGACAAGCAAAAAATATCAGATTGACGATTTACAATTTTTCATTTTTAATAACGGAATCGCTTTCATAACGGTATACTTATCGTATAAAAACAAGGATGTTAATCAAATATATAAATTTATAAATCCAGGCTATGTGCAAGAGAGCAATGACAAAGAGAAATTAGTTCAGGATGTTTTATTGGAAGCGTTAGAAGAGAAGGTATTTGGATTAGTTCAAAAGAAAATGAAAATTACCCTTTCCTGGTTTATACAGGATAAGAACTCGAGAAAATATATCATCAAGGAAGCTTATCGACTGAATATAGCATCTCTTCCAAAACGTTTTGAAGATAATGAAATTCCAAAGAGAATTGCTTACAATGGACATCGTTTAGTTGATGTGACAAGAGATTTTGAAGATGTATCAGAGATGGATGTGGAATATGCAACTGGGGCAAAAGATGTAGAGGATGAACATTATGGCTGGGCATGTGCTATCACCTCCCAGGAAATTTCCTATGCTTATGGACCGGGACCGGGTAAAACTGAACCCGGAGATGAAAAAGGTTTGTGGGTGCGGTCAGAAGATGATTTGTTATTAACAATGATTGTTATGTACCAAAAATATACATGCATGATCTTTAATGAAAAAATTCACCAAAGATTTATCGGTGAATCAAGTCGACTTAAAAGAGAAGAAAGTCTTAGAAATTTAAAAAGAGAAGCATTGGAATTCATATCCTATGGAACGCTGGCACCATCACAGATTTCGCGTTGGAATAATGTGTGTGAAACCTATCGCTCTTTACAAAAACAAAACGGTGTGAATGAGTTGTTGGAGGAAATTAGTCAGAAGATTACGTTACTGAATGAGGAACAGGATCGAATTGATGGAGAGCGTGAATCACGAGTTAGTATGATCATAACAGTATTTGGACTTGTATCGATTATTTCAGCCACATTACAGATGTTGGATTATATTTCAACAGGAAGACCATTGATGATTATTGGTTTTCTTGCAACAAGTGTGATAATGATACTTTTTTTCCTGACAATGATATATAAGGAATTTAGGAAAAAAAAGAAGCGGAAAGACAGGTAGATTATGTATATTGTAAAAAGAGAATTTGAAAATCAAGAGATGAATTATCTTTTGAAACTAAATCGAACAGATCATAGGTTAGAAGTATATCAAAAAGCAGACAACTCAGTTCTGAATGAACATTATTCGATTCGTTCGGATTTTGATGCATCTGATTATACTATGTATGAAAAACTGAAATCTATAGATTGTATTTTCGGAGGAGAAAAATCACCAACTCCAACAGGAATATTCAAAGTAGAGAACAAATCTGCAGAAGAGTATCTGAGCGGATATTATCCAAAGCGTGGTCAGGTAAAGTTTTTTGGTTATCTTGTGATATTCGAAGATTATTTTATCCACAGTGATTTATATGATGCAGAGGTAGCCAGAGAATCCATGCAAGATTATGAGCCAATCAGTGGTAATGATACATTTACATCAGGATGTATTAGAATTGCACAGCCAGAACTTGAATGGTTGCTTGAGAATATAGAATCTGGGACTACGGTAATTATGTAGAAGCTACCGGAAGAATAAAAGTTGAAATAGCTCTAAAAAAGGCAAAGGGAAGCCCTTCTTTAGAGCTATTATCATAATGAAGAAAAAATAATAGTAAGCGTATGATTTTTGGGAAAATAAGGAGTGTGAATAGATGCAGGAAAATAGAGCATGGAATAGACTCAAAGATGAAGAGCTTATCGAAACATTAAAATTAATGGAGGCATCTGAGATATATCCGGCGAAGGCACAGAAAGTATATGAAGCGTTAAAAGATAAATATGATGCCAAAGATTTACCATCTGTCCGTACTGTGGGCCGGAGCCTCAGAAACTTGCTGGGAAAATCAGATGAAGAGTTAGATGAAATAACAGATGAGAATGGAATTGGAATAATAGACAAAGGAAAATATAATTTAGGATTCAAGAAAGTGAATAAAAAAGGTACTTATATAACAGGATATTGGTATGACGAAAAAGATGGAAAGGAAGGGGGCTCATCAAAATATCTCGCGAGATTTTTGTCTGATGCCGTCATTTATTCCAAAGTGTTAAATCCTGAATACAAACCAGACTACAATTCAAGTCTTCAAAGATTGTTCGGTACGGGACAGGTGAAAGAACTGAATACGTTTTCTCGAAAAATCGTTGATTTAAAACCATATTCTGTAGAAGGCGGAATTGATGTGATGAAAAATGTATTAATCGTTCAAGAAGCGATTGATAGCCAAAAAAAGATTGAGTTTAAACTTGGCGTTTATAGATATACAAGTGATGGAACAATTGAATTAGATATTGAAAACAGTAATGTCCGTTGTGTGTCACCGCTGCAGATTATGATGAGTAATGGGCGATATTATGTAATCACAAAAAATGAGAGAAAGTCTACGACACAAGATTTCTTGTTTTATAGAGTTGATTTGATGAATGAAATAAAAATAATAAAAACGAAAAGAAGAGATGTGCAGGGACAAGTTGAGTGGAAAGATCCACAGAGATTTCTGATATCAAATCCTTTTTTCTACTCTGGTGAAAAAGAAGACATTGTAATTGGATTTGAGGAACAACAGATCACACAAGTAGTAGATTGGTTTGGAACAGAAGAGAATGGTTTATTTGAATGCTTAGGGACGTATTGTATGGAAAAACCAAAAAAGGGAAAGACATCTACGGTCGAAGTAGAAATGGTAAAATTAAAATTTCCGAAAGTTAATGTTATGGCTTTTTCCTTTTGGGTAATGCAATATATGGATTGCGTAGAGGTTTTAGAAGGCGAGTTATTGAAAAAAATATTGAAAGAGCGGATGAAATGGGCTTTAGAAAACCGAATAAAGTAGAAAAAAGACAATTTAAATAAAAATTGGACTTTTAGCAGAGAAAATCGGACAAAATTTGTCTGATTTTTTTTATAATCCGAATTAGTTTATCGGATCACACCATTGACAAAGAGCGTAAAAGGGGTCAGGGCGTAAAAGAGTATTGATTACCAATGGCATTGAGAAAGCTGAATTTGCATCCAGAACACCTGCGGTTGAGGCGATACTTTTCAGGGATTACATTAAATCTTATTAAATTGGACATTGCACTGTCCAGCTATATGGAAAAAGAGTAGTAATATGTTTATTTAGGGAGGAAATCAAATGAAAAAATCAAGAATTATTAGGATGCTGTCAGAAGTGATTGAAGATAAGCAAACGGGAAAACAATTCTGGTTTGATCTTGATTTATATAAACATGAGCGAGACTGGCCAAAACCATTAAGTACGAAAGATATTTGTACAAAAATGGAATTAAATACAACGTATGAATTTAGAAGTGAAGAGGCTTTGATGAAAAGAATTAAACGATTCAATAATTATGTTGATGATTGTAAAAGTGGAGTCATGGGAGACATTAGTTTCATAAAAAGTCTGGGATTAGCATTAGCTGGTGACGAGATGAAATTTTTAATACCGATTTCAATAGAATCATTTGAGCAAATTGTGAATTCTCTAAAAATTCAAACCAATATTGAAGGTACGAATGAAATTTATAATCAATTAAACAAGGTACTCTATTTATTGGAAATTAGTTGCTACTTTAATTATATTCCTAGTACAAAAGAGGACGGAGAAGGGTATTTTAATAAGTTGATGATGGAAATTAGACAGGATGTAGATAAAACATTTGTCAATAAACCAATTATAAGAAAAAGACTTTATGAACTTGTTGATGAAGTGGATTTTATTATTAATAGCTGTGAGGTTCCGGGAGTACCAGACAATTGGCTAAAGCTGAATCCTAATATAAAGTATTTTGACAGTGTTTTTGATATCATTGAAGAAAATCCAGAATTATATAAGTCCATCAAAAACGAACATCTTAGAGGAAACCCAATTCAGTTCAACTTTTTCCCTTCAAAACAAGAAATTGCAGAAAGACAGAAGTACTTTGAAGAGAAAAGACAAAAGTATCCTACAAGAACAATTGACAGATTTTATCAGGATGAATTAGTCGAAACGCTTAATAAGCGTTTTAATCAATGCCTGGAAAAGATAGCAAATATATAGAGTTTACGAAATGGAGAAATAGAGGGAGGGGTACAATGGGAGAGTTCAAATTTAAAGATACGGTAGAAAATTTGAAAACAAATTTGTTGGATAATCTTGGACTTTGGGTGCCGACTGCGATAGCAGCAAATGGCATTATTAATGGGATTATTGCATATATTTTGTTTATTACCAGAGGCGGTTATACAAAACAGATTCAATTAGTAAAGGAATATGGTCTTTTTGGAGCATATGATGAAAAGTTCACAACAGGAACGTCGCAAATGATTTTTAAAGGCGTTGCGGGAAAAATTCTTTTGATATTATTAGTGATAGATTTAATCATTTTGTTGATTCAGTATTTTGAGGAAACTGGCATAGTACGGAAAGTATTAATGATAATTGATCTTGTTGTGACAGGTGCAGTGAGTCTTTTTTTTAACAGAACAGTGGCGGAATATGTAACATTTCAATTAATAAAAAATACAGGAATAGACATTAGTGATGTAGGAATGGTTGTTGTAGGCGTTTGGATGGGAGGTGTTGCATTATTTATCATTCTAATGGTTATTACAGAAGAATGTAGAGGAGTATTTGGATATACGGCAACGGCATTACTGGTAGCATTGATAGTAATGCCATTATTAATTTTATTCTTGGAAAATGTAATTCCGATTGCGACTGGGATTATTGCTATCGCGATTATAGCAATTATAGCAATTATAGCAATAGCAACGCTTGGAGAGTCAGTAGGAGGAGGTACACAAAGCACATCAAGTGGAAGTGCAGGAAGTAACACTGGTACATATTCACAAAAAAAATACGATCATGTAAAGGGGAATACTATGAGTACAATGAATAATCAGAAAGATAACAGACCAGCCTATGAAACAGACACGAATCCAAATCATCACTATATTGCAGATTATAGAAGTTTTGGAGGAATTAAGTTATTTAAGGTGCATGATTCTATGGGCGATTATATTATGTTGGATAATTCTATAACAAGTAGAAAAATTTGTAACTTGAAAGAGGCAGAAAGTGGGAAACATAAGTTTTACAGGAGAGAAAATGGAAAGGAAATAAATATAGCAGAAATTCCGTGGAAATAAAGTGTCAGGATGAAGAGAGTAGGAGAATGTAATTGGGAGGATAAGTTGTGAAGAAACGGAACAAGAGAATATTTTGGGTTGTTGTATTACTGGTTTTAGTTTCGGTTTCGACATTGTCAGTGCTGGGGTATAAGAAATCACATAATAATAAAGACAAAGATGAAAATAATGTTGTAAAGGACAATGTAAAAATTATTACAGAAGAAAGTGATAAGCAACCGATATTAGTAGAAGATGATAAAATAACTTTTGACTCGAATCCAAGATACAAAAAAGGAGATGTCATTGTTTCAGGAATTACAAGTTCAGCACCAAATGGTTTTATACGAAATGTTACTGGAGTACAGAAAACAAAAGGAAAATACATTATACAAACAGAACCTGCTGTATTGACGGATGTATTTGAAAAAGCTCATATTTATAAACGAATAGAATTAGCAGAATCTCAAAATGAATCTGAGAGCTATCATATTAAATATATGAATGCTGTTACAAATGAATTGCAGTCATCGAATATTTTGTGCAAAACAGAAGATGAGGATAATGGCACGGATTATATGTTTGGAAGAAGTTTTGAGGAAAAGGAAGATCCAGTCAGTCTGTCTGGAGAAGCCGGAACAAGTGCATGGGTTGAAGTGAGTATAGATATAGTTCACGGGGATATAAAATGTGGAATTGCAATTCGAACAAAAGAAGGGGCTAAAGCCTCTTTAGAGTGTAGTGCCAGCTATTCAAAAGAATTAGAAAAGCAATTATTAACAAAAAAATTGCCTGATTATCAATTTATAGTTGCAGGAATACCGATTGTTGTAACGAATGAACTTGAGATTTATACAGAAGCGGAAATAAATTTGGAAGGAAATATAGGCGTTTCATATGAGTTGACAGCAGAAACAACGCAAGGATTTAATTATAATAGTAAGACAGGAAAAGTGGAAGAGATAAATCAAGTAACTTGTGAATCGGATGGATTACAGTGGAATACAATTTCTATTTCAGGAGATACATCAATGGGTTCATCGGTTCATTTGATTACAAAATTATATGATGCTTCAGGAATGGATATGTCTTTAAAAATTGCAGGAAAAGCAGAAGGTGAAGCAAAAGTTACCACTAATAAAGAATTAGATGGATATGCCGGTAGCCTGGATTTATCGATTGTTCCGGAAATAAAAGGAGAAATAGTAGTTGATACACCTGTGTTTGATAAAAATCTTCTAAAACAGCCATTATTTGAAGCAGCATTAAAACCGTTGTGGGAAAAGCACTGGGAATCAAGTGTAAATTGGCAGGATGATTTACAATGGAAAGAAAATGATAAAAATGAAGAATCACAAGAAACGACAAAAGTATCGTATTCCAATGAATACTTTGAAGTGATAGTTCCAGAAAGCTGGGAAGGTGAGTGGACGGTAACAGAGGAAGACAATACAATGAACGGAATCAAGAGTACACTTTATCGCTTTTCTCATGATCCGGCAGATGGGGAAGAGGGTGGTGCAGCGGATGTGTATGTGCTTGATATGAGTGATACAAGTATACCTTTAAGCCATTACAGCAGAATGCTTCCATCAGCCGGTTGCGAAGAGGTTGGTCTTACATCGTTTGGCTATAATGATGTATTTAAAATGGAAGTTGCAAATGGATTTTTCTATGAAAATGGAGCAACAATTACTTTAAAGTAAGTTTATTCATACAGATCGTTAGTCCTTATCATTATGAGTTAGAAAACAGTAAATATCTAGTTCCCCAAAAACTAAGCGCTTACGTAGAAAAAAGATAATTTAAATAAAAATTAAACTTTTAGTAGAAAAAAATCGGACAAAGTTTGTCTGATTTTTTTTATAATCCGAATTAGTTAATAGTAGTGAAGCTTTTATAAAGGTAAAACAAGAAAGACACCTTAAATCGTTCGTGTTGTATAATAAAAGAAGAAAAGAGGGCTGAATTAGATGAATTATTATATCAGTGATTTACATTTGTTTCATGAAAACTCGATTAAGTTTGATGAAAGACCATTTGAAAGTCTGGATGAAATGCACGAGACGATCAAGAAACGATGGAATAGTAAAATAACAAATGGAGACAGGGTATTTATTCTTGGAGACATAAGTTATAGAGGTAAAAATGAAGATTTGATTGATTATATTTCTACATTGAAGGGACAAAAAATACTTGTGAAAGGAAATCATGATGATGTGTCGGATTATAGATATCATCAGCTTTTTGCAGAAGTTTGTGATTATAAAGAAGTTCATGATTCAGCTAATGGAAAGAATTATAATCTCGTTTTAAGCCATTATCCAATTTTTAGTTGGAAAAGGATGGGAAAAGGATTCATTTTATTATATGGTCATACGCATGACAGTAATGAGGATACTTATTATCAAAGCTGTTTGATGAAAATGGTGGAAAGCGATTGTCAGCATGTGTATAAAACAGAAGTTAAAGCAATAAATGTAGGATGCATGAAACCCTGGATGAATTATGAACCGCGAACATTGACAGAATTATTGTCCTATCCACAATGAATTAGATGCTAGAAGGGAGACAGTTTTATGGCTACATATGTTATTTCGGATATTCATGGACAGTACAACATGTTTATAGAATTACTCGATAAGATTGATCTAAAAGATACGGATACTTTATACATTTTGGGAGATGTACTTGATAGGGGTCCTCATCCTATTAAGACAATAAGAAAGCTTATGGAAATGCCAAATGCAATATGTCTGGTCGGTAACCATGAATTTATGGCGATGAAATGTCTGGAATTTTTGATGAAAGAAATTACAGATAAGTCCATAGAAGAGTTAGACGATGAAATGGTGGATAATCTGGAGACATGGCAATATAACGGAAGTAGATCAACGGTTGATGAGTTCACTCAGATGGATTCCGAGTCTAAAAAGGATGTGATCGATTTTATAAAGGAATTCCTGATATATGAAGAGGTGTCAGTCAATGACAAAAACTATCTTCTAGTTCATGGAGGTTTGGGGAATTATTCTCCAGAAAAGGATATAGACGATTATTTACTTCATGAATTGATATGGTCGAGAGCAGATTATGATATACAGTATTTTTCAGACAAGTATGTTATAACAGGACATACGCCGACACAAGCAATTAGAAATAATCCAAATCCAGGATATATTTATCGGCGAAACAATCATATAGCAATTGATTGTGGTGCTACCTATCCGGGTGGAAGACTTGCTGCTATATGTCTGGACACAGACGAAGAATATTATTCTGAACCTAATAAAATGGGAAGTGATGCTATTGGCTTATGATGAAAAAGATGTGGCTGCTAAAACGCATTATGAAAATAAGTATTTTTCTATTGATGTTCCAGAAGACTGGATTGGGTACTGGGACGTAATCGAGGAAGAGAATTCATTATATGTTGACCAGATATTGTATAGGCTAAGTTATAAACCACCAGTAGAAAATTATGGAGGCGGTGCTGAGATATACATATTGGATATGAGTGATACAAGCGTTCCACTGTCTGTTTATAGAGCAAGTATTCCTGATTATGCAGAAGAAGTGGGGGTTGTATCATTTGCTGATTATGATGTTTTTGTAATGGAAGTAGGTGGCGGATTATGAAAATTACAGACTCAAAATCATAAGGTCAAGCAATCCGTGAAAGAAGAAAAGAATTAAATTATACACAATCATATGTATCTGATTTTACAGGTCTTTCTGTTACTTTTATTTCTGATTTGGAACGCGGAAAACCTACAGCTGAAATTGAAAAAACAATCTGCCTGATTAATATTTTAGAATTGGACTTATTTATAGAACGACGAGGATAAAATGATGATGAGGCTGTGCTTTTCGCAACGCAGCGTTATGATAAGTTCGTGAAAGGTTGCTTATGCTGTTATTGATACGGCAACATTAATATGGAAAATATCATAAAGCGAAGAGGAATTTGTTAAAAAGTCTGCCTACCTAGCAGAAAAAATAAATTTTTGAAAAAAGATTGATTTTTCAAAGGGAGAAATCGAACCATTGTTCAAAGATGAGGTAGATTTTGAGACTTTCAGCAAGTCCGATTTCCGTGCAGTAAAGGTAAAAGAGTGTGTCGCAGTGCCGAAGTCAAAGAAACTTTTACAGTTTACTCTGGATGATGGAACAGGCGTAGAACGTACCATTTTAAGCGGTATTCACGCATTCTACGAACCAGAAGAACTGGTAGGTAAGACACTTATAGCTATCACAAATCTGCCACCTAGAGCAATGATGGGAATTGAATCTTGTGGAATGTTACTTAGTGCAATCCATGAGGAAGAGGGCGAAGAAAAACTTCATCTTCTGATGGTTGATA
>OLRS01000213.1_pt1 | contig 67369 bp, 64 predicted proteins | sample 1673171 | NCBI WGS metagenome assembly OLRS01 (sample SAMEA3136762, study PRJEB25190) | human gut metagenome | biome: human gut; feature: human-associated habitat; material: faeces | place: Austria | collected 2013
GGCCGACGCGCTGGCGGACGTGGGGCTGCAGGGTTTCGACAAACGCGAGACCGCGGCGCTGTCGGGCGGGCAGAAGCAGCTTTTGAATCTGGCGGCGGTGATGGCCATGCAGCCGGATCTGCTGGTGCTGGACGAGCCTACCTCCCAGCTGGATCCGCTGGCGGCGGGGGATTTTCTGGCAACCTTGCGAAAGATTAACGCGGAGCTTGGCACGACGATTCTCATCATTGAGCATCGGCTGGAGGAGGTGCTGGCTTACGCGGATCGGGTGATGGTCATGGAAAATGGCCGGATACTGGCATTGGACGAGCCAGCGAAGCTGCCCGCCCGGATTCGGGACAACGATATGTTCCGGGCCATGCCGGTTCCCATGCGGATCTTTGAGGCGCTTTCCGGGGAGGGTTTTAGCCCTGTGACGGTCCGGGAGGGCCGGGAGTGGCTGGAAGGATGGATGAAGAACCGGGAGGCTGCCGGGAGCAGCGGTGAGGAAACCCGGCAGGACGGCGGATACCGGGAGGCCGCCTCTGAGGTGGTCATTGAGGCCCGGGACGTGTGGTTCCGGTATGAGAAGAAGCTGCCGGACGTAGTGCGGGATTTGAACCTGACCGTTCGAAAAGGGGAACTGTACTGCCTGCTGGGTGGCAACGGAACCGGCAAGAGTACCACCCTAAGCCTTCTTGGACGGATCCGGAAGCCCTACCGGGGCAAGCTGTACCTGAAGGGAAAGGAGCTTGGAAAGTACCGGGAAAGTGAACTATATGGCGCGGTGCTGGGAATCTTGCCCCAGAATCCCCAGTGCCTGTTTGTGAAGGATACAGTGGAAAAGGATCTGCGGGAAATGAGTAAGGACGAGGAGCGGCTGCGGGATGTGATTGCGAAGACGGAGATCGGCCATTTGTTGAACAGCCACCCTTATGATTTGTCCGGCGGGGAACAGCAGCGGGCGGCGCTGGCTAAGGTATTGCTTTTAAATCCGGAGATCATTTTGTTGGACGAGCCTACCAAGGGACTGGATGGCTTCTATAAGCAGAAGCTGGCGGAGATCCTGAAGGGATTGACGAAAGAGGGCAGGACGATTCTGATGGTATCCCACGATATTGAGTTCTGTGCGGAATACGGGGATACCTGCGCGCTGTTTTTCCACGGGGGCGTAGTGACTAGCGCTCCGGCAGGACAGTTTTTTGCAGGCAACAGCTTTTATACGACAGCGGCCAACCGGATGGCCCGCAAGTGGTATCCGGACGCAGTGACGGCAAAGGATGTGATAGAACGATGCAGAGAAAGCTAGAACGGCTGGAAGCGGCCGATCAGGGACAGGCCCGGGGCATGGACACCCAGGCCAGAATACCGGCGATGGCGATGGCGGCGGAACTGATTTCCATGGTCTGCTTCCGCTGGGTGTCGGTGCCGGAACTGAAGTACAGCCTTTATGCCGGGGCAGGGAAGCTGTGGAAGCTGGAGGAGACGGCGGCAGGAATCGCATGGGCCTATGACGTGCCGGAGAGCATGACCCGGGCCGCGGATCAGGCGGCGGACTTCCTCAGGCTTGGTATGGTAGTGAGCATCGTGCTGGGACTTTTGTTTATCTTTCTGTCCTTTCGGGTGAAGCTTCGTGCGGCAGGTCTGGGAAGAATGGCATTTCTATGGAACGCCGGGATGACCGGGGCTGTGCTGTGGTGGGCTACGGACACGAACAGCGCCTTGAATCTTCTGGAAGGCAGGGAGAATAATTTTCTGAATCTGAGCCTCTATAGCCATGTGCAACTGACTGCGGTAGCCTATCTGCAGATTCTGATAGCGCTGCTTCTGCTTCCATTTTTAAAGAGGCTTCTGGATACCCGGAAGGAGTATGCGGCGGAGTTTTATCAGACCCGGACGGAGACAGAGGATAAGGGAATCAGGAAGCGGACGGTGCTGGCTTTTGTGCTGATTCTGACGGCTATCCCGGCGGTGATTTTGTTCGGGATCTTTTTCCTGAATGACCGAAGCTATTATTTCATTTCCCTGTGCCTGATTATCCTGTCCATGCTGCCCTTCTTTCTGGTTTTCGAGAACCGGCGGCCACAGGCCCGGGAAGTGGTGGTGATCGCGGTAATGGCGGCTCTGGCTGTGGCGGGGCGCGCGGCGTTCTTTATGCTGCCCCAGTTCAAGCCGGTGGCGGCCATCGTGATTATTGCAGGCGTGGGACTGGGCGCGGAGGCTGGATTCCTGACCGGAGCGCTGGCGGGCTTTGTGTCGAACTTTTTCTTCGGGCAGGGGCCGTGGACGCCCTGGCAAATGTTCGCTTTTGGAATCGTGGGATTCCTGGGCGGCCTGATTTTCCGGAGAAAACGGGGCAGATGGAAGCATTTCCGCCTGTGGCTCTGTATCTACGGGGGTCTGTCAGTGCTGATGATCTACGGATTTCTGCTGGATACAGCGTCCGTGTTCATGGGAATGGGCAGTATCAATAAGGCGGCGTTTCTGGTTATGTACGCAAGCGGCCTTCCTATGAATGTGATACATGGAGCAGCTACAGTGTTTTTTCTGGCTGTACTGGGTGAGCCCATGCTTTGCAAGCTTGAGCGTATCCGAAAAAAATATGGGATACTGGAGCCTTAGAGCGACCGTATTCCGGAGGGAGTCACTGATTGATGAGTGATTATGGAACTACAAAACAGGAACAGCAGCCGGTCTGGAAGGTACTGACCCGGAAAAGCGCGGCCAGCTACATGAAAGAGGAAACGGTGAAGGTTCCGGTATATTATAGAAAGATTGGCGTGGAGGCCTTTAAAAGCAATATCAAGATGGAAACACTGATGCTTCCAAACGGGATGCTGGAAATCGGTGAGGATGCTTTTCGCCATAGCAAGCTGTTGAGGGAAGCGGCGCTGCCACACAGTATCTGGCGGATTGGAAGCGGATGCTTTGCAGAATGTCCGGCTCTTAGGGTGGCGTATATCCCAAACAGTCTGGAGTGTATCTCGGAGGATTTATTTAAGGAAGACCGGCGGCTCCAGAAGGTATTATTTACAAAAGATAACCGGACGGAGCGGATCAAAAAGAATGCCTTTTACGAATGTATTTCATTGGAGCGGATTCTGCTGCCGCCCAAGCTTACCTATATCGATGACCGGGCGTTCTACCGCTGTAAGGCACTGAAGAAGGTGCGGTTCCAGGAAGGCCTGAAGCGTATCGGGAAGGACGCTTTCTATTTCTGTGGTATCGAGGAGCTGGAACTTCCGGAGTCCCTGGAGGTATTGGAAGAACGGGCGTTTTTCAAGTGTATGTACCTGACAGAAGTGCGCCTGCCAACCCATATCCGGCGTATCGAGAAGTGGGTTTTCCACGGCTGCAGCCGCCTTCAGGTGTTGGAGATCCGGCATGACCCGGAATATATCGGGGAGTGGATCATCAATAAGGCAGCGCGGATACGGTGCTATAAAGGGTCGAAGGTGGACGCCTATTGCCAGGAATCAGGTTTTACAGTGGAGTATTTGGAGTAAATCGACATGAAATTTCAGATGAATTTTACGACCTCCTATGATGATGTGATTCGTTTTACATCGGCGGAGGACTTGCACAGATTTTATACAGAACATGGTTGCGACGGGCTGGAGCTTATGCCGCTTCCTTATTCTACGGCGGAAGCTCCGGATATCTATCTGTCGCCGAAAAAGTGTCCGCTGATCGTACCGGGAATGGTGACCGGAAACGTTGGTAATATAATTTACAACGCCGATTAGGTCCTGTTCAAATAGAGGAAGGTAGCGAAGCTGATAAGAGTTATTTTCCATATACTGCGCTCCTTGCATTGCGGAAGACCGTTTCATGGGAAAGGCGTTCTTCTGTTATGGAAGCCTGATAATCTGCTTCATCGAGCTTTGCTTCAATGTTGTCAGTTAAACTGGCGTACTGTTCAAGACTTAGAACCACCATGGCACCATAGCCGTTTTTGGTCAGATAAACCGGGTTCCCGTCACTTACAAGGTTTTCAATTTCCGGGAACTTGTTTCGTAGGTCAGAGACAGGTTGAATCTGGATCATATAAAAGCACTCCTTTCATGACATATATTTTATCTTAATTTTATCAAAATATTATCAAAATAGCAATCTGAAGTGCAAGCATTTTAAAAAATACTTAAAATAGGGCTTGTAATTACGGGTGGTAGGAAGTATAATAAGAAAAAACGAACATATATTCGAATTTTGAAAGGAGCGCGAAGAGAAAGACGGGTACAGATCAGCTTAAATTTATCTGCCAGAGCATAGAGAAAACTATGCGTCGGAACTTCTGGCAGATACCACTTGCAAAGGTGATTTCCCTTTCCTTGGCAGGTACAAAATGGATGGATTTTGTATAGTCGGGAGTGAATAAGATTGACAGGAACAAAAGATAAAAGAAGCAGGATTGAGATTCGTTGTAGAAAATGCAATCAGCACATGTTTGACTATTTGGCAGGCAGTGTGGAACTGGAAATCAAGTGCTGTAGATGCAAGAGAGTCATGGCTTTGCGGGGGATGACAGAAGCGATGATTCGCAGCCAGGCAGTGGATGGTGTCTGGAAGATTTGAAAATGTGAGAAATGAATAAGGCTCACCTGATAAGGGCCATTGTTAGATGAGAACTGACAATGCAGCACCAGCGACGCAGGGAACAACCGGTAGGAGAGGACTGGATGTTTTCGGCGTCGCTTTTATTATAGAAGAAACGGGATTCTTCCTGACCGGTTGGAGCCGGAAAGGAGGAAGGATGTACGATTACAAAAAGAGCGGTCGTAGGATTGCGGAATTAAGAAAAATGCGGGGATATACACAGGAGACATTTGCGGAAAAGATATCTTTGTCCTGGAGATCCGTAGCGGATATTGAGAGAGGGTACAGAGGAACCAGTGTAGATATCCTGATGGATATGGCAGATGTGTTGGGAACGTCGGTGGACTATCTGCTGTTTGGGGAGAGCAGGATGACAGGAGAAACAGGTACAGAGCTTTCAGATGTGGAAGAACGAATTGGAAGACTGCCCCAGACGAAGAAGATGCTGGTCAGAAGTATGCTTCAGGGGATGCTGGATAGTCTCGAAAAGGTGGAGATATTAGAAAAAGTAGGATGAGATACGGTATGAAAATGCGTGGGAACAGATCGGAAGGGCTCTGTTCCTTTTTTCGTGTGAACCGAAATAGGGTGCGCGGCAGACACGTAGAAATGCGTGAATTGCAGTATAAAATTGAAAACCTCATAAATCTACAATGATTATAGGGCCAGCGGGGAAAGGAGCGTTAGGTGGATAGGAAAATCTTGCGGAAAGAGGTGAGTGGTCAGATGGAGAAGTGAGAGGACAGGGACAAGTGAAAAAGTTTAAATGATTACGAAGGGAGGAAGAAAATGGATTTTAAAAGAATCATAACATTAGTTCTGGCGATAGTCATGTGCGTGAACTTGCTGGCAAGTGCGTTCCCGACGGTAGCATACGCTTCAGGCGGAGAGAGGCAGATGGAAGCGTCAGATATGTCGGAAGCGGATACTTCAGGAAATGCGATTATGGAGATTTCCGGGGAAGTGAAAGATATGGGACAGGCCCAGGAAGAGGAAAAGGGTACGAAGAATATCGGGGAAGGTGTGTCTATAGCTGACGAAGAGCAGGGAGCACACGGTGATTCAGAAAAAGCGGAAGCGACCAATGACACTGTTTCCACAAAAGAATCCGAAAAAGAAACGCCGATAGAGCTGGAAAGTGAGAAAGTGGCAGGAGTAGAAAAAGCAGAAAAAGCAGAGGAAACTCCGGAGATTTCCAAAACGGAATTTCAGGAAACGGATGAAGAAAAATTGGAGCAACTGAAAGAAATGGTGGATACATTCCCGGAAGAGCCAGAGCTGTGGTGGATGGATAAGGACGAACTGACAGCGCTTTATGATACGTTTACCGAGATTTGTGATCTGTATGAATCCCTGGATGAAGAGCAGCAGGAACAGGTGGACATGAGCAAGCTGGAGGCTGCAGGAGCTTTTTTTGCAAGCTATGTTGACCCTGTCTCTCTTACGAATACGGGCGATATTTACAGTATTCCGTCGGAATATGGAGCAGGAATCATTTATCAGGGACGGAAAAGCACAGCGGTATACGGCCCTGGCTGGATAGACGGCAGATATGCGACCAATTATTCCAAGGACAACAATGTGTGGATTAAATATCCCGAATCCGGTAGTTGCTATGTGGATGGACAGCATGTAAAAGCGGATGTACTGGTGTATTATTGGCTGTCAGCTGGAGATGCCTTTGTGGCGACGAGCTTCGGACGGGATTTGATTTCCATTGGTTCCCCGGCATGGTGTGGGTATGAGCCACAGGACTTTACCGTGGAAATGGAGTATCATTTCTTCCGGGCCGGAACCAACGAGGAGCTGACAGTAGATGGATATCTGTTTGCCCATGACCTGGACAGAGGCGAGGGTATCTGTGGTAAGACGGGAGCAAGAGGTTACTATACGTCGGATAACACTACCATGCACTGGAAGGGGCAGTATGTAACAGGTACAGTAGACGATGACCGGACGGACTACAGCATGAGCGTGGGAGTGGCATTTCATGCAGAACCGTCTGCTCCGTTCCGCGTGAGTTACCACGGCTGTGAATATTATTCGATTGAATTGTCGAGTGTAGGAGTTGACGGCAAGTTGCTGAAGGGTTATGGAGATCTGAATGTGGTCAAAAGCATCACGAACCCAAGTGGCTATGCAACTTCACTGGGTGGATTTACAATGAAGCTGACGGGTACCTCGGCTTACGGGGATGCTATCAACCTGACAGCGGTGACGAATGCTTCTGGTGTGGCATCTTTTACACATGTGCCGATGGGAACCTATACAGTAACCGAAAACGGGACAGCATCCTACTGGGATGTACCGGCTTCCGGGGTTGTGAACGTGGAGCCGAACCAGACAAGTATCTATTCTGTGAATAATATCTATAAGACAGGAAATGTGGATCTGACCAAGAAAATTGAGAAAGCGCCGGAGGATGTTTATAATGCAGCGGATGAAAAAGAATATCATTATAATGATGAACTTTCTGGCTTCGCTTATAAGCTGAGTGGTACGTCAGAGTCTGGGATTCCGGTACTGAAGTATGGGGTAACAGATAAAAATGGAAGACTGACCTTTGCGAACGTACCGATAGGAATCTATCAGGTAGAGGAGATTAAGGCTTCGGCAGTTCCAGAGGATGCGGATTGCAAAGCAGCAGCCACACAGGAATTGTATCAGTATGTGGTGCCGCAAAGTCAGGAGGTGACTGTGACTTATAATGATACAGCCCACACAGGAAATACTTCTGAAGTGTCTTTTGAAAATAAGCTGAAAAAATGGAGCTTTTCCGGAAAAGTAGAGCCGGATGATTCTTTATTGAAAGAGGATGAAGAAGCCCTTTCTGCAGGCATAAGCCAGGGTGATGCAACACTGGCCGGAGCAGTTTATGGGCTGTACGATGGTGACAAGCTGGTGGCACAGGCAACTACGGATATAGATGGAAAGTTTGATTTTGAAGGAGTCTTTGTTGTTGGCGATCTGTGGTATGTGCAGGAAATCAAGGCTTCCGAAGGATATTTGCTTGATAGTACCAAATATCCGGTTAAGGCATGTGCGCTGGAGTTGGATGAGCAGACAGACGGTATTTTCAAGGCGGAGCTGAAAGCTACAACTGCCGGGAAAAATACAGTAACAGAGCAGGTAAAAAAGCAGGCGTTGAGCTTCTATAAAATCAGCGGAACAGATAAGCAGAGTTCCTTTGAGGCGGTAGCAGGCGCGAAGTTCTCAGTATATCTGGTGTCAGAGCTGGCAGATGGTAAATACGCAGCACTGTCTGACGCGGAGTTGCCCCAGGCTATTATAGATGACTTCCGAAATCTGACCACACTGGATTTTGACGCTATGCGCCAACAGAGACCGGCTACCGTGTACGCAGACGCAGGCAGTGAAGATGTTGCGAATGGACGGCTTGCAAAATCCGTAACCTATGCGGACGGCATGGCATACCAGGCAGATGGCAACCATGCCTATCTGGTGGCGGAGCTGATCAGCGATAGCCGTGGTGTGGTGACGACACCGGAGCTGCCCTATGGCCGGTATCTGGTGGTAGAGACGACAACGCCGGAGGATCATATTGCAACCAGACCGTTTGTAATCAATGTGATGGGTGATGATGAGGACGGTGAGGCGAAAGGCGACGGTCAAGGGCAGCCGCTGGATGACTTGGTGATTGCCGTGGATAAGCCGATTACGTCCCTGATTCGGATTCGGAAACAGGATGCCAATAGTCACAAAATGGTATTGAAGCCCGGAGCAGGCTATGTGATTCACGATACAGAGGGTTCTTGGTTTGATTATTGCAGCGCAGAATGGACTTCTGCTCAGAAACGAGCTTACAAGAGCAAGTACGGTGATTTGGTCGTACAGTCCATTCAGGGTGAAATGGTCGGAACAAAGGATAATCCTTATATGACACGAAAGATTACACAGGCTGAGGCCACGGGTAACGTCTATGTGGATACACCGGCAGCGCTTCCGGTGGGAACTTATACACTGGAAGAGGTAACAGCACCGGAAGGCTATGTACTGCAGGGATATGAGGGAGTGATCGCTAAAAAAGATTCTGTAACAACAGGAAACCATACCTTCTATGAAAGTGAAGCAGATGGAGCCTGGGATAAGGCAGACAGTAATAGTGTTAAAATCGTAGTTTCTTCGCAGGAAGCATTTTATGATAGTGAAGTAGCTGCTTTCGTGATTACGGCGGTACAGAAGAATACCCCGGCTATCGGAAAGATTTCTATTTATGCCGAGGGTGAAAGGCTGGTATTTGCAAAGCAGGACGGCAGTACCATTCTGGACAGACTGGGAGAAGCAGTGAACCACTTCTTTGGCTATGTAAAAGGCCTGATTGGGTTAGATACGCCGGACGAGGACGGATTGACAGAGAAAGAGCTGAGTGAATACAAAGACTATAGCTTCTCCTATGAGTTGAAGCCGATTGAAGGAGCACAGTTTGAAATCCGGGCTGCGGAGGATATTTATAGTCCGGAAGGTGGGGCTAATGCCGTAAAGCTGTTTTCGGAGGGCGAGCTGGTAACAACACTTACGACCAATGCAGGCGGACAGACCTGGACCGGTCAGGAGGATTGGGAAGGTACAAAGATTGCCAAAGGGCTGCCGCTTGGTAAATATACGATAACCCAGACTAAAGCAGGAGAAGGATTTTCGCTGGGCACAGAAAACGCAAAGTCCAGAGAGGTGGAGATTTCCTATGCAGGACAGGAAGTTCCGGTTATTTATCGGGATAGCAACTATGAAAATCCGCGTCAGAAAGTGCAGATAGAGGTTGAAAAGCTGGATGCGGAGCAGAATGAGCCGCTGACCGGTGCAGTATTCGGCCTGTATGCGGCGGAAGATATGCAGAACTGGAAGGGTAAGACAGTCGTAAAGAAGGGAACGTTGATTGCGACAGCAGAGACTACAGTTGATGAAACTGGTGAAGTGCAGAAAGCAGTCTTTTCACCGGATTTACCTCTGGGACAGTATTATTTAAAAGAATTGAAAGCTCCGATGGGGTATACCACAACAAAAGAACGGATCGAAGTAGACGCCTCTTACCGGGACGACCAGAGAGAAGTGATTGAGATTTCAGAGGGCTTCAAGAATTATCCGGCACAGGTTCAGCTTAATGTGATGGACTATTTCACGGAAGAAGAGCTGGATGGGGTTACGCTGCAGCTTGTAGATGAGGACGGTAATTCCTTTACGACAGTCCTGACGGCGCATAACAATAATGAGGTTATCCGTGGTCTGGAGATTGGAAAGACCTATACGCTGCAGGAGTTGGTGAGCCCACGAGGATATCACTACGACCTGTATATCAAAGATGGATATACAACTGCGAAGCCAGATGCGGTAGAGCTGAATAAAAATTATCTGTCAGGCCAGGTGAGCGATAAGATTACTTTTACAGTTCAGGATGAAAATAAGTTACAGGTAGTTAGTGTCTTTAATAAGCCGATTACAGGCAATGTAGTCATTGAGAAAACTGGACAGGTGCCGACTGCTACAGAAAAAGGAACCGATGAAAACGGAAATGTGGCAAATAAGCCGATTTATGAGATCAAGGGTCTGCCCGGCGCAGAGTACGCGCTGCTGGCAAAAGAAGACATTGTTTACCCGGATGGCTATACTGGAACTTTGTTTGCTAAAGGTGCAGATGTGTTGGAACAGTATGGCATACTGAAAGACAATGTAATGAAACACTATACGGTAGATGTGCCTACGGGTGAGCTAGTTGACGTGTCTTCTTATATTGGCATTGTGCCGGATGAGAATGCAGCAGAAGCCGAGGTGCAGAAGTTCTATCAGAAGCACGAGGATAGAGTACAGAGAAGCCTTCCGGATGGAACAGCCGTGAAATATGTGATTCGGACAGATTCTGACGGCAAGGCACAGGTGACAGGACTGCCACTTGGCGAGTATGAAGTGGTCGAGGTTAAGGCCCCGACAGGCTACTATCGAGATCAGAACGACTGTACGCAGCAGTTATCTCTCGTAGAGCCGGAGCAGAGTGGATGTCCTGAACCGATGGTATCCATGGAAGTTGATTTTGAGAATGCGAAGCAGGAAGTACAGGAGCCGGAGAATCCGAACCAGACGCCTAAGCCGAAGACAGTAATTTATCACCCGGATATCAAGGTGACAAAAAATGCAGAAAAATCCGTATATGAACCGGGCGAGACAGTTCAGTATCATATTTTGATCACGAATACTGGTGACGTAGATCTGAAAAATATCCCGGTTAGAGATTCGCTGGTAGGTGGTATAATTGAGACTATCGACTATCTGGCGGTAGGTGAATCCCAGGAGATTGCCTATGATTATCAGGTACCGGAGGATGTGGTCGCTGGAGGTCGAATTGATAATATTGTTGTTGTCAAGGGTACTCCGGTAGTGCCAGAGCCGGGTAAGGATGAAGCAGGACAGGAGATATTAGTCGATCCGTCATCCTATGTGGAGCCGTCTGATATCGATGCAGAGAAGGTGCTGGTTAAGGGCGGTGAGATTCAGATTTTGAAAACAGCCCAGAAGCGGATGTATCATCCCGGCGAAACGGCAGTGTATGAGATGGTAGTTGTGAATCCAACAGAGCAGCCGATTCGGAACGTTGTTGTAAAAGACAGCTTAACTGGGACATTCCAGCTTCAGGAGGACAGCAATATCAGTTTGAATGAAGATGGAACAGTAACCGTCAAAGAACTTGTTGCGGGAGCGCAGGTAACATTGAAATATACCTATGAGATTCCGGCGGATGCCAAAGCAGGCAGTCTGGAGAATGTGGCATGGGCAACAGGTACGGTAGAAACCACGGATGGCCCGAAGCAGGTGGAGGATGAGGATAAGGAAGTTATTGTAGTTCAGAAGCCCGAGATTCAGATTACAAAAACGGCGGATAAAGAAATTTATGCGCCGGGCGAAACTGTAATATATGATATCGTAGTAAAGAATACTGGTAACTGTGCTCTGACGAATATTGAAGTTACAGAGCAGATGCTGAAGGATGGAGCTTTTGTGACTGTAAAGCCGCAGGCAGATGATGAATCTAACAAGGATGATTCTCGAGTGATTATTGGTAGTCTGGCTGTTGGAGAAACAGTACACCTGACATACCAGTACACAATTCCAGAGGATGCCAAGGCAGGAGAAGCTATCTACAATCGGGTAACCGTAACGGGAGAATCCGTGCCTGTGATTGATCCGATGGAGCCTGAAAATCCGGATGGAAGTCCGAACTTTCTTCCCAGCGAGCAGGTGCATGATGCGGATGAAGAGATTGTGCATGTCATCCGGGCTGATTATGGTATGGCAGTGACTAAGTACAGCGTAGATGATGGAATCCGTACCCCGATGGCCGGAGCAGAGTTTACCGTATATGCAGCGACCGATATTAAAAATATTCTGGGCGAAATTGTGTATGAAGCTGGAACAGAGATTGAGACAGCTATTTCCGATAAAGATGGAATTGCGCGATTCCAGACAGATTTCCCGCTGGGACTGTATAAGGTGAAAGAAACGAAAGCTCCGAAGGGACATTACAGCAGTACCAAAGAACTCCTGTTTAATTTAATGGAGCAGGAATACAATGATAATATTCAGTATCTGCATTTCTGGAATTATGTGGAGAATGCTATTACGGAGGTCAGCATTAAGTTAGTGGACGACATGACTGGCAATGAGCTGGCCGGAGCTACCCTGACAATCACGGATGAAGAAGGAAAAATTGTGGATGCCTGGATCACTAAGGTGGAAAACGGATACACAGTTAAGGGGCTGGATGTGGATAAAAATTATACTATCACGGAAACAGCGCCGAGAGATGGATATCTGGTAGATTTCACGGGAGCTTCTATGAAATCCGAAAATGCTACCATCGAGCAGCCGGTAGAGGAAAAAGTAAGATTCAAACTGACGGATGTAGTGGCCAGTGTAAATGAAAACGGAAAAATTGATAAAACGACAGTCCCTGCCAGAACGGAGATATTGTTGGAAAATCCGATGGTAGTCGGTAATGTCCGTATCAATAAGGATGGAGAGGTGCTGGATAGTTGGACATTAACTGACAAGATGTTAGCATTTGTGAAATCCGTCTTTAACTATCGAAAAGCAGGATTGGCAGGAGTCGGTTTTGAAGTGAAAGCTACGGAAGACATTGTTCATCCGGATGGAGTGACTGGTGTTCTGTTCCACAAGGGTGATATTGTAGCAGTGAATGTACAAGGTATCCAGAGCATGGCCAAGGCCGTAACGGATGAACTTGGTACAGTAAGTTTTGAAGGTATGTATCTTGGTAAATATGAGCTGCTTGAGACACAGACAGCAGAGGGCTATGTTTGTAAGACGGAACCGACAGCATTTAGTCTGGCCTACGTGGATGGATACACATCACCGGTATCCGCAGTGGCGGGTGATATCAATATTACGAACCCGCGCCAGAAGGTGAAAGTGAACGTCGCCAAAAAGGATGTAGATACAGGAGAGAGCCTGCAGGGAGCAGTAATTGGCCTATATACGGCGGAAGCGATCCGTAATCATACTGGAAAAGTAATTGTCCAGGCAGATACATTATTGGAATCTGTTGAGACAGACGCTGACGGAAAAGCTGTATTTGAGTGTGATTTACCGTTTGGTAAGTATTATGTGAAAGAACTGACAGCGCCGGACGGCTATTATCGAAATGACGAAGCACAGTATTTTACTTTTCAATATGAAGGTGATGATACAGAGTGTGTAGAAATTCATCTTGAAATTAGCGATAAAAAGATGCCGGAGCCTACCAATCCGGGCCATCACGGAAGTTCTTCAAACGCAGTACCTTTGAGTGCTCCACAGACCTCAGACAAAGCAGCGCTGGAGCTTGCAGCTCTTGGAGCAGCAGGAGCTCTTGCAGGTCTGGCAGCCGTGAAAAGAAAAAATAAGAAGAAACAGAAGGAGGAAGAATAAAGAGTGCTGCCAAAAGTCTGCACAGGAGTGGATTTTCGGTAAGGCGAGGTAAAAATGGTAGAAGCCCTGTTTGGAGATAAATTTTCAAAACAGGGCTTCTTATGTTGTGTTACGAGGGGATCAGTGTGATGGTTGCATACATTGTCGGACAAAAAAGCAATAATCTTCTTTCGAAAAAATATTTCGGTGGCCAATTTCGATTATCATACGAATAAAACGTTGATCATCTTCGGGCAGGGATAAAAATTCCTTCAGCATCTCACCTTGATCGTCAGTGAGGTAAATGATATGTGGTTCCATTTTATATAGATTCTCCTTTTAATCCACAAAACTATAACTATTAAAATGAATCATTCTATTAAATTATTATAATACGAAAACAGAAAGGTTACAATATAAAAAAATAGTTGTACGGAAAATTTGTGATTTTACAGGAGAGATACGGTGGAGCTGGATTTCAAAGCAATCGGAAAACGTATAAAAATTGCAAGGATAAAGAAGGAACTGACACAGGAAGCTGTATCAGAAAAGGTAGGCGTTACCCCACAACACATGAGTAATATTGAGACGGGCAACTCTACCGTCAGCCTTCCTACACTGGTGGCGATAGCCAATGAGCTGGAAGTATCGGTGGATGAGCTGCTATGTGATACCGTCCTGAAGTCAGGAGCGGTGTTTTCCAGGGAGGCACAGGCGATACTGGACGATTGCAATGAATACGAAATAAGATTCTTGGTAGATGTCATGAAGTCCGTCAAGGCGTCTATGAGAAATGTGAAGATGTTTGAACAGAGGATTGAATCAAAAAATATTTAATTTAAGCACATCACTGCTTTGAAGGTGAACCTTTAGTTATTCGGGAACAGGTCAGAAAAAGCCTGTTCCTTTTTTGTGCGTAAAAGAGCGTGGCAAACACGTAGGGGAGCGTGTACCACGGTATAAAATTCACAGCCTGAAAAAACTACAATAATTACATAATCAGTAAGGAAAACCACTGATGAAAAAAGACAAGGAAAGGCGGAGTGAATATGAAAAACACAAGCGTGAACACAAAAACTAAAGGAGTAGGCCTGATGAGATCCGGAAAGGGGCTGGATATCGTGACCATCATGGGTGCAGAGATGATTGCCTACGGGGAGAAGCTGAACCTGGAGCTGCAAGAGGTATTCGTGGATCGCACCCCGGAGGACAAGATTGACCGTTGGGCGATTAAACAGGTCGTGAAGTGGCTGGAGCAGGAAGAGGTTAAGGCGCTGCTGGTTTGCAGACTGGAAGATATCACTTCAGATGCGGAGAGTCTGTTCCATTTCTTACAGTTGGCGAGACAGATGGGAGTGTCAATTCACTGTATGGAAATGGGAAGCGAGGTGCGCTGCGTAGGGCTGGATGAGCTGCCGGGCGTGTGAGTAGTTTATGGAGAAAGAGACGGAAATGGATACTTTTCAGATAGGAAACCGATTACGGGAATTACGCGAAAATATTCATGCGACGCAGCAAGAGCTGGCAGATGCACTGGAAATAAGCTATTCCCATTATACCAGGGTGGAAGAGGGCAGACGGGGAATGAGCCTGAAAATGTTGTACAGACTGGTGGATTATTATGACACGGATGCCAATACAATTCTTGGTATGTCAGCAAAGGAGGAGCGCAAACATGGACGATAGAAGGATGCGAAGAAAGGATAAAAGGAGAATTGTGAAAGAAGAGATCCCGTGTATTGTGTATCTGTCATCAAAGGAAGAGAGTTCCTTCGAAATGGCCGAACAGAAGGAAAACAGGCAGCTTCGCTATATCAATGAATATGCGGATGCTCATGGGCTAATTCCGATGAAGATAGTTAGGAGGGGATGCTTCGGGCCTGCGATACGCAACAAGTTGTTTCAGGATTGCATTCATTTGATGTGCCAAGGCAAGGCCAGAGTGCTTTTGGTGGCAAATATGGATGCAATATCATCGGGACTCGCTGACGCGTATAGAAAGGTCGGCATGGTCCAGGAGCAGGGATTCCGTATCATATCAGTGGATGAAGGTGAGCTTCGACTTAATATGAAGAGCGTGTGTGAAAGGGTGAGTGCCTGAATGGAGAAAGAAAAGAGAAGGAGAGGCGATATTGTCTGGGTCGATTTGGGTGAACATCCGGGAACGAAGATACAGTCAGGAAGAAAGTTGTGCTTAATTGTCAGTACGAACAAAGGAAGCGGCAGCGTATATCAAGTGATTCCGGGAACCAGTAAGCAGGAAAAGAAGGATTTTCCTGTACATGTGGCAGTAAAGCCAGAAGAGGTGCAGGGGGCATTAAGAAAAGAAACAATTTTTATGGCAGAACAACTGACGATTGCGTCTGAACAGCAGATTTTGATGATGGTCGGAAATTTGGAACAGGAGTCAGAGGTGATGGTAAAAGTGGAAAAAGCGTTAAAGCGACAGTTAGAGCTGGAAAGAAGGGAGATATGAGAAAAGCAATATATGTACAGGCTCCAGTCAAATATGCAACAGTTCCGGAAGCGATGCAGCGTTACCGACTGGGTAAGAATACGCTGATGAACATCCTGAAAGATACTTCAGCGCTTAAGCGTTTCGGGAGAGTTATCCGGGTGGATATAGGGATTGCGGATAAGATTTTGGATAGTTATGAGGACTAGGAGGATGTAAAAAGGATAGCGCCTGTATACAGAAGAGAAAATCGGATGTATATGGGCGTTCATAAAAAGTTGAGAAAAGGATTGAATTTTTGCCACACATATATTATAATTTATGTGTGGCAAAAATTCGAAGGAGGGAAGTGAAAGAGTGTCACAACGAAAGGTTGGAAGACCGAAAACAGATAAGCCTAAAGAGATAAAATTCAGTATTCGATTGGATCAGGAAATGCTTGAAAGATTAGAGGAGTACTGTGAAATAAATAATATCTCGAAAGCGGAAGCAATTAGAAAAGCATTAGGCTTATTATTGGATGCTAAAAAAGGTTAGTCACTGCCCTACCAAAGCGAATGACTAACCCAATGTCGAATGGTATAGAATGTCCATACCATGAAATATTGTATCATAGGATGGACATTCCTGCAAGAAGGAAGGAATGTTTTAACACTATGGCGGAAAAAAGAAAAGATAGCAAAGGCCGTGTGCTAAAAGAAGGAGAGTTTCAGAGAAAAAACGGCAAATACGAGTATAAGTATACGCAAAACGGAGAAAGAAAAACGGTATACAGTTGGCGGCTACTGGCAACAGATAAAAATCCAGAAGGTAAAAAGTACGATCTTTCCCTGCGTGAAAAAGAAAAAGAAATTTCACGAGACTTGGATGATGGAATCAATACCACGCTGGCACATCAGATTAATCTGAATGAAATGTTTGAAATGTATCTTAGAAGTAAGAAAAAACTGAGCAGCAAGACCAAGGCAAAATATCGTCAGCTCTGGAAGCTTCATGTGGCGGAGAGTCCTCTTGGGCTAATGGCCCCGGGAAAAATGAAGAAAGCGAATATCCAACATTTCTATGCAGGGTTAAGCGATGAAGGACTGTCTGACACTACCATACGAATGTATCATAACAATTTGATTCAGCCGACACTGGTATATGCTGTTGATAATGATTTGTTGAGAAAAAATCCGGCAAAGGGGTGTTTGGATGGATATACAGATTATAAAAAGCGAAATGCCCTGACGCGAGAGGAGCAGAGAATCTTTCTTGATTTTGTAAAGAATAGTAAATATTACAAAGTATATCTTCCGATGCTTCAAATTATGATAGGGACAGCCTGCAGAATCGGAGAAATATCCGGTCTTACATGGGACGACGTGGATATGAAGAAGCGGGAAATTCATATTAACCATCAGTTGGTCTATGAAAAGGTGGATGGAAAGGCGACGTTGTATATTGATACACCCAAGTCAGAAAGTGGAAATCGAACAATAGGAATGACTTCCCAGGTAAGAAATGCATTTCTTGAACAAAAAGCGCTTTGCATCAGGCTTGGAAGGAGAAGTGCTGTAGAGGTAGACGGGTACAAGGATTTTATATTTTTGAATAATTGGAACCGGCCATATACAACTACGGGATTCAATGCTGTTTTAGGGAGAATAGTTACCCATTATAACAAGGAAGAGCAAAAGAAAGCAGAGAAGGAAAAAAGAAAACCGCTTCTTTTACCACATATTTCAAATCATATTCTTCGGCACACAGGCTGTACCAGAATGGCAGAGGCAGGAATGGATATCAAAGTTCTGCAAACAATTATGGGACATAGTGATCCTGCTATTACCTTAAAAGTTTATGATCATGTAGATAATGAACGAATGAAAAATGAGGTGTTGAAGGTAGAGTATGTGGTCTAAACTGACGACAGAACTGACGACAATTCTGACGACAATCTCGAAAAAAGAGATAAAACGAGATAAGAAGCAAAATGCCGAAAAAGCCTTATTTTATAAGGAAAAATGACACTTGACAAGAGAAGATAAAGGGTAGTTGAAAGTATTTCATTCATAACACTCGGGGACTTCCGGGAGGAAGCCCCCACTCCCTCGAACTTAGCGGGTTTCTCAGAAATGAGAAGCCCTTTTTTGATGCCGATTTTGGTCGTTTGAGGATAAATGAAAATCAAAAAAATTAAAATTTATCTGTTTACATGTTATGTCCTTGAGGATTATACTGGAAACAGTGCAATATATAAGCTGTGTAAAAGAAAGTCTGACAGCTGGAGTCGGAATTTTGGTAATACCGCATTTTTTTGTATACCGTATTTGTAATAGAAGGAATTATCAATACAAATAAAGAATAAAAAGGAGTAAAGCTATGAACCATATTTTAATCGCTTATTTCTCCAGAGCCGGAGAAAATTATTTCGGAGGTAAAATCAAAAGCGTAGAAGTGGGCAATACCGAAATTTGCGCAAAGGAGCTTAAGAAGGCTATCGAGGCGGATCTTTTCAAAATCGAGATGAAAGAGCCCTATTCGGACAACTATAAAAAATGTGTGGCGCAGGCCATGAAGGATATGACCATTAAGAGGCGCCCGGAGCTGAAAAAATTGCCGGAGAGTATCGAACCCTATGATACGATCGTTCTGGGCTATCCCAATTACTGTGGAAGCATGCCGCAGGCGGTCACCACATTTCTGACGGCCTTTGATTTTACAGGGAAGAAGATTCTGCCCTTCTGCACCAACGAAGGAAGCGGCATGGGCCGGAGCGAAGGCGTGATTAAGAAGCTCTGTCCGACGGCGGAAGTGAAAGAGGGACTGCCCGTACATGGAAGCATGGCAGCTCAGGCAGGTCCGACCCTGGCAGAATGGGTGAAAAGAAATTGATAAAGTTATCAAAATGATGGAAAAAATCATGGTAAAGTACAAAAAGAAAGTAAGTAAGGGAGTGGAAAACTCATGGATGAACGCCTGAAACAACAGCTCGAGTTTGCCCTGGAAATCGATAAAGAGAAAAATATCTTCCGACAGACCCACCTGTCCGGACACGGGAGAAATGAGAATGACGCGGAGCATGCCTGGCATATGGCGATTATGGCTTATGTTCTGCGGGAGTACGCCAATGAACCGGTGGATATCGCGCGGGTCATGCTCATGTGCCTGATTCACGATATCGTGGAAATCGACGCAGGCGACACCTACGCCTACGACGCGGAGGGCCTGAAGACCCAGAAAGCCCGGGAGAACGCGGCTAAGGAGCGTATTTTCTCTCTGCTTCCGGATGAACAGAAGCAGGAATTGATGCAATTGTTTGATGAATTTGAAGAATTTGCAACCCCGGAGTCCAAATTTGCCCATGCCATGGACAATCTGCAGCCGTTGCTCCTGAACAACAGCAATGGCGGCGGAGACTGGAAGGAGCATGACGTATCGGCGGAGCAGGTCTACGGAAGACAGCGGAAAACCCGGCTTGGTTCCGAACGGCTCTATGAAGAAACCGATCGCATTCTTCAGGAAAATATCCGGAAGGGCAGCCTGAAAAAGTAAAAAATGAGGAGTGACTGGCTTGCAAATCCCCCTCGGATATACTATGATAATCTTAGCGAAAGACGCGAAAAATCATCGTGTATTCGAGGGGGATTTTATATGAATCAGCTGAATGAGACAGATGCTGAGAAGATACTTTCTGCGGTCCGGATCGGTCTGTGGCGGGTGGAATTTGAGGAAGGAAAACCGACCCGTTTTTATGCGGACGCAGTGATGGACGAGCTGCTGGGTGTGACCGGGGATGTGACGCCGGAGGAGCGCTTCCGGTTCCATATCGCCCATGTACATCCGGCAGATATGTCCATGTTTCAGGAATATGCGGATAAACTGGCGGAAGTACGGACAGAGATTGTATACCGGTATCTGCACCCCTTAAAAGGGGAAATGATCGTGCGCTGCGGCGGTGTGCGGGACGTGTCGGAGAAGGGCTTTATCTATACCATGGGGACGCATCAGGATATCTCTGAAACCGTAAGGCTGGAGCGGGAACGGGAGATGGAGCGGCGGCTGACAGAGATGAATAAGAGCCTTCAGAGGGATCGGGAACGCCGGGAGGATTATTATCGTGAGCTTCTGGATATACAGAGCTGTGGAATTCTTGCCTATACCATACCGGATCACCGGGTCGTCCATATGAATGCGGAAGCACTTCGCATGTACGGGATAAAGAATATAGGTGATGCACAGGGAAAAATCGGGAATGCCTTGCGGAGCGTATACTATCCGAAACCGGGGACTGTGGAAAGACTGAAAAAGCTTCAGAAAGAAGATGATTCCGTGGATTACGAGTGTATCATCGGAAAAGGCAGTTCCAATGAGAGCCATATTGTGGCCAAGACGAAGATTGTGCAGATTCCGACCGGAGAGCGGGCTGCCCTTACCACCTTTGTGGATATCTCAGAAATGATGGTTCTGAAAAACGCCCTGCGGCAGGCAGAGGAGGGGAGCCGGGCCAAATCAGCCTTCCTCTTTGCCATGTCCCATGATCTTCGGACGCCCATGAACGCGATTATCGGCTACGCGAATCTGATGGAGACCCACTGGGGGGAGCAGGAGCTTACCGCCGGATATCTGAAGAAGCTGAAAGAGGCCAGTCAGTTTTTGCTTGGTCTTATCGGAAATGTGTTGGAGCTTGCGCGGATTGAGAGCGGAAAAGAAAGCTTAAGCGAAGAGGTCTGGGATATGCGGAAGCTGGAAGATACCATTGATATGCTTCTGAATGATGAGATAGTCAGAAAGCATCTGAAGCTGGAAAAGCATATGCGTGTGACGCATCCCTATATCTATTGCGACGCCATGAAGCTGCGGGAGATTCTGATGAATCTCATGAGTAACGCAGTGAAATATACGCCTGCAGGAGGAAAGGTCTGCCTGACAATGGAAGAACTGCCCTCTGAGAAAGCTGGATATGCGCAGTTTCGCGGGATTGTAGAGGACAGCGGCATCGGTATCAGCGCGGAATATCTACCCCACATTTTTGAGGAATTCACAAGAGAACGGAATTCATCGGAAAGCGGAATTCAGGGAACAGGTCTGGGACTGCGAATTGTGAAGTCCTTTGTGGATATGATGGACGGAAGCATCCTGGTAGAAAGCGAGCAGGGAAAAGGAACCCGGTTCACAGTTTTACTTTCCTGCCGGATTGCGGAGAAAAATGCTCTGAAGCAGAAGGAAGCCTCCACGGACAGACTTATGCTTTCGGGAAAACGAATTCTTCTGGCGGAGGATAATGTGCTGAACGCGGAGATTGCCATGACGCTGCTTGCGGACGCCCAGGCGGAGGTGGACCTTGCGGAGGATGGCGTCTGCGCAATTCAGAAACTTCGGGAGGTGCCGGAAGGGTATTATGATTTGATCCTGACGGATATTCAGATGCCGCGGATGAATGGATATGAGATGGCGAAGACCATTCGGGCACTTCCTGACGCCAAAGCGTCCATACCAATCATTGCCATGACGGCCAATGCTTTTGAGGAAGATCGAAGGGCAGCCCTGGCAGCCGGTATGGATGGCTATGTGGTGAAGCCGGTGGAGACGGCAGCGCTTGGAAAAGCCATAGCGGAGCTTAAAATTTAATTTTCTGTAAGGGAAGGCAGGCCGGATAGCCTGCCTTAAATTTCGGGAATATCTGTATTTGCCATAAAAGAAACCCTTTCTTTTGTGAAAAACACACTAAAAAAAGCATAGTACAGTGCTGAAAAGTTGTCAATAAAAACAGAAAGGTCTTTTCAAGAGGTTTACAGAAGCACATGCAAGGGGGTATAATAGAAACCAGAAATGGGGTTTACCACGACTACAAGGAGGAGAAGATAAAATGGAACAGTTTCTGATTGCACATGATTTGGGAACCTCGGGGGATAAGGCGACGCTCTTTACCACAGAGGGACGGCAGGTGCGAAGCTACACTGCATCCTATGATGTGCATTTCTTTCATGGTAATTACGCGGAGCAGGATCCGGAAAACTGGTGGGACGCAGTCTGCGAGGCCACAAAGGCAGTGCTGGAAGGGGAAGACGCAAGCCGTGTGGCGGCCATGTCCTTCAGCGCCCAGATGCAGGGCTGTCTGCCGGTAGACAAGCACGGAAGACCGCTTCGGGATTCCATGATCTGGGCGGATATGCGCGCGGTGAAAGAGGCGAAGCAGTTAGAGGATGCTATCGGCGCGGACCGAATTTACCGGATTACCGGACATCGTGTGGCGGCCAGCTACAGTATCGAGAAGCTGATGTGGCTGAAAGCCAATGAACCGGAGGTCTATGAGAAGACTTATAAGATGCTGCAGGCCAAGGATTATATTATCCAGAGAGCCACGGGAGAGTTCGTGACGGATTACTCCGACGCGTCCGGAACCCAGGCTTTAGACCTTCGGAAGCTGAAATGGTCCGATGAGATCCTGCAGGCGGCAGGTGTGGATAAGGACAAGCTGCCGACCCTGAAGCGCTCCATTGATGTGGCAGGCTATATTCAGGACAGGGTAGCCGGTGAAATCGGGCTTCCCGCAGGGACTCCGGTTGTCTGCGGCGGCGGCGATGGCCCGGTGTCCGCAGTGGGCGCAGCCTGCATTAAGGACGGAGAGTTTTACCTGACCTACGGAACCTCCGCATGGATCGGCGGAACCACCACAGAGCCCTTTATTGACCCGGATAAGACGGTATTCTGCTTTGCCCATGTAATCCCGGGTAAATACATGCCCTGCGGAACCATGCAGGCGGCAGGCAGTTCTTATGCTTACATACGGCGGGCTCTCTGCGACGATATGCCCTACGACGAGATGAACAAGCTTATCGAGAAGTCCCCGGCGGGCGCGCAGAATCTGATTTTCCTGCCCTATATGCTGGGAGAAAGAAGTCCCAGATGGAACCCGAATACCAGCGCGGCCTTCCTCGGTATCAAGCCGGAGCACGAGAAGAAGGATTACATCCGCGCGGTCATTGAAGGCGTGGCCATGAACATGGAGCTGATTCTGAAGGCCTACCGGAAGCAGGCGAAGATCGAGCGCATGAACCTGACCGGCGGAGGAGCCAAGGGCGAGGTAGTCGCCCAGATTCTGGCAGACGTCCTGAACGTGGACTTCGACATGCCCGACTGCGTAGAAGCAGCCACCTCTATTGGCGCTGCGGTTATAGCAGGCGTAGGCGTAGGCGTCTTCGACAGCTTCGATGAGATCAAGCGTTTCCTGAAGTTTGAGAAGCACGTAGAACCGAAGAAAGAGAACCAGAAGGTTTATGAGGAGCTGAAGCCGGTCTTTGATGAGGCATATCATTGCCTGGTTCCGCTGTATGAGAAGTTTGCAAAATTGTAAAAGTATATAAAAATTCCCGGGTGAGTTGATTCACCCGGGAGTTTTTTGAAAAAACGCAGGAATCTTATATCAGACACAGTTGTCGTAGAGCGTGCGCGAACCCGTCGTCTGCGATATCCTTTGTAACGTAATCGGCGTTTTCTTTCAACGCATCCACGGCATTTCCCATGGCGATGCCGACGCCCGCGTGGCGAATCATTTCCATGTCGTTCAGGCTGTCGCCCAGCGCAATCGTATCCTTCAGCCCACAATCCCCATAAAACGAAAGCACCCGGTCGATGCCAGCCGCTTTCGTGATATTGCGCAGCGTAATTTCGCCATTGGCGAGATCACGCTCCATATTTTCATAGAGAAAGCATTGGATATGAGGCGGCAGAGCCTGACTCAGCGCTTCGAGGGCGCTGGGGTCTTTCGAAAAGAGATAGAGCTTCAGAATCTGCCCGAGGTCTGCCTCTGCGATGTCGGAAAAAGGAAACATCCCTACGTCTGCCATAGCGGCCCTTGCCAGTTCGCTGTCATCCGGCTGTTCCGTGAAGATTCCCTGAAAGAGGGAATACGCAAGGGGAGTCAGATAATTGCGCCTGCTGCCCTCCAGCTTAAATTCGATGTGGTGCTCCTGCATAAAAGCGATCAGCCGCTTCAGATCCCCGGTGGGAAAGTTCTGCTCGAAGATAGTCTCGCCCTCTGCAATGATATGCGCACCGCAGGCAAGCACCATACCGCTTAAGGGGAGCTGGCGCAGATCCCCGGTAATATCAGGAAGAGGCCGCCCGGTACACAGAAAGATGCGATGCCCGTTCTCCCTGGCCTGCCGCAGCGCCTCGCATGCGGATGCCGGAATTTTCCCGGTCTCATGGTCAAATAAGGTGCCGTCGATGTCGGCAAATATGATTTTTTTATTCATAAGGTGCTCCTTTATTCTTGATTGATGTTGCTGTAGACCAGGGTCTCAAACTCCTCGAAGGTGGTACAGCTGCGGGCCTCCTGCAGGATAGAATCGTTGCTGAACAGTGAAATCAGAGATTCATACAATTCCCGGAATGTTTTCTTATCCGCCTTGTTGATAGCCAGAAGAAATACCAGATGGACGGTATTGTTGTCCCATTGAAAGCCCTTCTTGCTGACGGCGACGGCAATGCTGGTTTTGATGGCGTCCATATCCGTCGAATGGGGGATGGCAATATGGCCGAAGGCGGTGGTAGAGGCATTTTCCCGCTTGTAGACCTTTTCTTCGAAGCCGGCGTCTGTGTAACGCTTCACTTGCAAAAGATCACAGAGATAGGTAAGAATTTGATTTTTGCTTGTCATGTTCGTGTTGGCCACAAACAGATCTTTTTCGAAGAAAGCGTGGAAGTTGGTCTTCAGCTTATGATTCTTATAACGGTTCTGACTGTTGACAATGGTTTCCTGAATGACACTGTATTGCTGCGACAGATTGAACGGTGAAATCTGAATGGTATCGCAGTCATAGGTGTGATACAGCGGAACAGTCGTGAACAACAGACCGAAGGACGAGATGTCCAGGGACTGTAAAGCCTCCTCGCTGTGGACGCTGGACACGATATTGATCTGATTTCCGAAATTCAGCAACAGTTTGTTCAGAAGGTCCACGCCGAGATTACGGTATTCCGGACACAACAATACAGTGGGAATTTTGGAACGGTTGATAGTCTGACGTTCAATCTCCGCGCCGATATGCATGGCCAGAAAAGCTGTTTCATCCTCTGAGACATAGAAATGGTAGCGTTCCATGATATCCAGAGTGATATAAATTGCCATATCGAAGACCACCGGGCTGTTCAGCTTAATGGATTTTGTCAGTGGATTCGCGATATTCTGTCCGTTGCGCAGTCGGAACAGGAGGTTCTTCAAATGCAGGGAAAACGGAGTCACAAAGGATTCATCGGATAAATCAATCAAATAAAGGGTATTGATTTGTCGGATATAATATTCCGTCAGGGATATGACTTCATTGCCTACAAGACTTTTAAGCTCCGCTTTTGAGTCCACGATGGAATAGTTGGCGTTGGCTTTGATCAGCATATAAATCTCATAGCGCTCATAAGAATTCAGCGAAATACCGAACAGAGAATCCAATTCCGCTATCAGCTGCTGAAGTAACGCGTTTTCCTGTTCAGTTTTTATGGAAAAGGTAAATGCGCTGGAATCTAACGGGTTGCCGTTGAGCTTCCGATCGATAATAATGACGATGTGCAGCAGTAAATTAGCGGTGGCAAAATCGTTCAGATAAAAGTTATGCGCCTTAAAGGAGCTGACGACAATGTTATGTAACTGATCGATATCCAGGTCAGGGAAACATTGCTTCAGTTGCTGCAGGGTGATAAAGCAGTTCTTGGATTCCTCGCTGAGGACATAGCTGATAAGTTTCCGCTTATTCTTTTCTTCCCCTTTGATATACAGACAGTCGTTCTCACAGAGAAACTCCACGCCATAAGTAGAAAAGGCTTTATTCATTTTGGAAATCACGGCCTTTACCGTGGAATAGCTGATACACAGGTTTTCGCATAGCTCGAATAAATCCAGATGTGAGGTATGATAGAGAATCAGTTCTTTGATGATAAAAAAGGCGCGCTCTTCACCGGTCTGAGGAATACTCTCGCTGTTGTCGAGGGTCAGAAGAGAGGAAGCCTGACGGTTGAGTTCATACCCGTTTCTGGAGGACAGAATGAGCTTGGTATTGTATAAGGAATTGATATCGCTGACATAATTCTTTACAGAACGCGTGGAGATGGACAGCGCGTTGGCGATTTCTGTACTGGTTATGGGTTTGCTCTGGGATAAGAGATATTTCAGCAGATCATGCTGTTTCTTTTTCATAAACAGTTCTCTTCCTTTCCTTTTTCTATAACATACAGGTGCAAAAACAGGTACTTCGTTTTTTACACTGTTTAAGTACGTATATAAAAACAAGCTTCTTATATTATAAAAAGTCCGATTTGGCCTAGCAACCATTTTTTTTCACTTTAAGGGGCAAACGGAGAGTTTTTTAATTGCCCGTCAGGGTGCAAAAGACAGGATGAAAAAAAGAATTTCGTGAGGTATACTGTGGACACAGACAAAAACAAGAAAGGAGAAAGAAACATGGAAAACCTGAAGGTAATGCTTTGCTGCGGCGCGGGAATGTCCAGCGGATTTCTGGCAAGCAACGCGCGGAAGGTCGCAAAGAAGCAGAAGCTGGCAGTCAGCATAGAGGCGAGAAGTCAATCGGAAGTAGCGGAATATTTATCCTCCATTGATGTCCTGCTTCTGGGACCGCACTACGCAGTGGATCTGGACAAGTTTCAGGATCTGGCGAAGCCGTATGGGGTGGCTGTAGCCGTGATACCCCAGGATGTGTATGGAGCGTTGGACGGCGCGCGGATTCTGGAGATTGCTATGGAACTGGCAAAACAAAAGTAAGAGCTAAGACCGCCATCTTAGCCCTTAAAAGAAATCAAAAATTGCGTAAGACTTCTTTCTGCCTATTATACCCTATCAGGAGAAAATGTGCAAGATAAAGCAGAAAGAGACTACTGAATGACTACTGAAAAAGGGGGACATTTTACAAATGAAAAATATTATGAAATGGCTGTCGGAATCCTTCGCGCCAACCATGAACAAACTTTTCAGCAAACCCTGGCCGTCGGCCATCTCAAGCTGTATGCAGAAGATTATTCCGTTTATCTTAACCGGATCCCTGATTTATTTCTATAACGTATTTGTATCGTTTATACCGGCGCTTCCGGATTTATCACCGATTCTGAATTACAGTTTCGGCGTCATTACCCTGATCGTCGCATTTATGATGGCAAATCAGTGCATGGAGAAACTGAATCATCCGGCTTATGTCATCAATGCGGGAATCACTTCCATCGGAATCCTGCTGATGGTCGCAATGCCGGTGGGAGAAAGCGCGGACAGCATTTCCGCACTGCTTTCGAACCTGGGACCTTCGGGAATCGCCGTTGGTATGGTAGTCGGTCTGTATGTGGCAGTGATCTTCCATAACTGGGGAAAACTCCGTTTTTTACAGGACAGCAGCATTCCGGATTTCGTAACAGCCTGGATCAATACCATCGTGCCGAACGTGGTTTCCCTGGGAATTGCGATGATTCTGGTTCATGTTCTGCATATCAATTTATATAATGCGATTATTTCTGTATTCATGCCCATCGCGAACATCGGACAGACGCTTCCGGGCTTTATTCTGTGCTGCCTGGTTCCGGCGTTCTTCTATACCATGGGTATCTCCAGCTGGATGTTCGGAGCGGTTACAACGCCGATTTTCATGGCTGGTATTCAGGCGAACATTGATGCGGTTGCCGCAGGAGGCATTGCGACCAACATCGTGACAAGCGAATCCACCTTTACACTGGCCTTTGTTACCATGGGCGGCATGTGCGCTACACTGGGACTGAATGTTTTAATGTGCTTTTCCAAATCCAAGCAGTTAAAGACACTGGGACGTATCTTTATCGCTCCGTCCATCTTTAATATCAATGAGCCGGTGATGTACGGCGCTTCGGTTGTGTTTAATCCGTTGTTGATGCTTCCGGCCTGGATCAATTCCGTTGTGGGACCGGTGTACGTATGGATTCTGATGAGTACCGGTCTGCTGAACATCCCGTCCAAGATGATTCAGGTGGGACAGATTCCGGCTCCGATTTGCAGTGTGATGGTTACGGAGGATATCCGCGCGCTGCTGTGGTGGGCGATCCTGTTCGTGATTTACCTGGCGATCTGGTATCCGTTCTTTAAGGCATATGAGAAGCAGAAGCTGGAAGAAGAGGCTGTCGCAGAAGCGTAGCCGTTATATGACATAGGAGGAATTGCAATGGGCGAATTTGCAGAAGAAAATGAATTAATATCCGTGGCGATGCAGATTATTTTGCATGCGGGAGACGCCAGAGTCAGGGTGACAGAGGGCCTGCAGGAAGCAAAACGATTTGACTTTGAGAAAGCGGAAGCTTTGATGGAGGAAGCGGAAAAGGCATTCGTATTGGCGCACAAGGCGCAGACAGAAATCATCCAGAATGAAGCGAGCGGCGAGAGTTATGAGTTTTCTCTTCTGTTTGCTCATGCGCAAGATACGCTGATGACCATTCACTCCGAGCTGCGTATGGCGAAGGAAATGGTCGATATTCTGAAGATTATAGAAGAAAAAACAAAGTGAGACAAAGAGGAGAGAGTATGAACAAAGCATTTCCCGATAATTTTTTGTGGGGTGCCGCTACCAGCGCCTATCAGGTAGAGGGCGCCGCCTATGAAGACGGCAAGAAGGCCAGTCAGCAGGACGTGATCAATAAAGAGAATTATGAAAAGCGCGGATTTGCCACGGCGGATATTGCCAGCGATCAGTATCATCACTACAAAGAAGATGTGGCGCTGATGAAAGAGATGGGATTTACGGCCTACCGCTTTTCCATCGCCTGGTCCCGGGTATTCCCGGACGGTGTCGGCGAGGTCAATGAGGCCGGTATCCAATACTATCGTAATCTGATCGACGAACTGCGGGCAAACGGGATCGAGCCTATCGTGACGCTCTACCATTATGATTTGCCCTGGGCGCTGGTGGAAAAGTATAACGGATGGCTGAGCCGTCAAGTGGTGGATGACTTCGCGTATTATGCCCGCTATATTATCAATGAATTTAAGGATAAGGTCAAATACTGGACCACAATCAACGAACAGAGCATCATTGTACAGTTCTGGACACAGAAGTGCTATATTCCGGAAGAACTGCGGGGAAATAATCAGCTGCGTTACCAGATCAACCATCATATGAATCTGGCCCACGCCATTGCCTGCAAGCTGGTTCACGAGCTGGTACCGGGCGGACTGGTGGGCGCGGCCCTTGGCTACGCGCCGGTGTATCCGCTGACGTCGAAGCCGGAGGATGTGATGGCGGCTCAGAACGCCCACGACCTGCGCAACGCCTATTATCTGGATATCTATTTCAAGGGCATGTATACAAAATCCGCGATGATTTATCTGGAGGAGCATGGACTGGCACCAGTGATTGAAGAAGGCGACATGGAGCTGATTAAAGAAGGCTATTCCGATTTCCTGGCACTGAATTATTATGCCAGCGAATGCGCGAAGGCGTGTCCGATGGAAGAAGGAAAAGAGATTCGTTACAGCGGCGTGAACTGGTCCGGTAAAAAGGGCGATATGAACGGCTTTGAAACCCACCCCGGTTTCTATGAGATGTGTAAAAATCCGAATCTGGATACGACGGACTGGGATTGGGCCATCGATCCGACTGGTCTGGAATATATCTTCCGGGATATTTATACGCGCTACAATAAGCCCCTGATGATTACGGAAAATGGTCTGGGCGCTTATGATACGCTGACTGAGGACGGACATATCCACGATAAATATCGGATTGCGTATCTGCGGGATCATATCAAGGCCATGAAAAGAGCCATGGATTATGGCGTGGAGGTACTGGCGTATTGTCCGTGGTCCGCAGTGGATCTGTTATCCACCAGCAACGGAGTCAAAAAACGCTACGGTTTTATCTATGTGGACCGTACAGACGACGATCCGAAGGAATGCGCCCGTCTGCGCAAGGATTCCTTTTATTGGTATCAGAAAGTGATTCAGTCCAGGGGAACGGAGTTGGATTGAGAAAGCAGGAGGAGAAGTAATGAAAAAAGTACCGACCGGATTTCCGGAGAATTTTATGTGGGGCGGCGCTGTGGCGGCCTGCCAGATAGAGGGCGCGTATGATGTGGATGGCAGAGGGCTGTCCACATCCGATATCCATGCCTTTGACAAGCACCTGGATCGGGCGCACATCAAAAAAGAAGGCGGAGGAACGCTGGCGGCTATTAAGGCAGCGATGGAGGATAAAGAAAGCTATTTTCCGAAACGCCACGGCATTGATTTTTACCATACCTATAAAGAAGATCTGGCACTGATGAAGGAAATGGGCTTCCGCGCGTTCCGCACCAGTATTTCCTGGTCCCGGATCTTCCCGAACGGCGATGAAGAGACACCGAATGAAAAGGGGTTGGAGTTTTACGATCGTTTGATTGACGAGATTAAGAAAGACGGCATGGAGCCGATTATCACCATGTCGCACTACGATATTCCGTTGCATCTGGTGACAGAATATGGCGGTTTTGCGAACCGGAAAATGATTGATTTCTTTGTGCGCTACGCAGAGGTGTTATTAAAAAGGTACAAGGGAAAAGTAAAATACTGGATTGTATGCAATCAGGTAAACCTGGTGCCCACAGTGCAGTTCGGAAGCCTGGGAATCTACGATGATCAGGCGGCGCCGGAAAAGATGGAAGAATTAATGTATCAGGCGGTACATAATCAGTTTATTGCCGGTGCGAAGGTGGTGGCGCTGGCAAAAGAGATTGATCCGGACGCTGTAATGGGAACCATGGTTGCTGATGGCACGGCATATCCGGCGAGCTGCAAGCCTGCCGATGTGGTCATGACAATGAAGAAAAACCGTATGCAGTATTTCTTCACCGATGTGCGGCTGAGAGGCGAGTATCCGGTATTCGCGCTTCGTTATTTCAAGGATCATGATATCTGCATCCGGATGGAAGACGGAGATGAGGAACTGTTAAAAAAGAATACGATGGAGTTCCTGGCTATTTCCTATTACTACAGCGGTATCGTAGACGCAGAGAAAAATACCATGAAGCCCTTTGATACCTGCCAGAACCCGTATCTGGATCCGACGCCATGGGAGTGGAGAGCGGATCCACTGGGCTTCTACAACTGTCTGTCTCAGTATTGGGATCGTTATGAAAAGCCGTTGATGATTGCGGAGAATGGTTTTGGCGCGTTGGATAAGGTAGAAGAGGATGGCAGTATCCACGACGATTACCGCATCGATTATCTGCGTAAGCATATTGCGCAGCTGAAAGAGTGCGTAAAGGATGGAGTGGAAATTCTCGCTTACTTGAGCTGGGGTCCCATCGATCTGGTGTCCAGCTCCAGCGCGGAGATGAGCAAGCGCTATGGCTATATTCACGTAGACCTGGACGATTTGGGGCAGGGAAGTGGTAAGCGCAGGAAAAAGGATTCCTTCTACTGGTATCAGAGAGTTATTGAGACGAATGGCGAAGAGCTATAACATTTGCCAGAACTGAAAAAGAGAGGCAGCAGATCATATCTGTTGTCTCTCTTTTGGAAAGTATCATAGCTTTAAGTCTCATTTTCATTCAGAATATCCAACATTTCTTTTGGAGTCACCACATAAGGCTTAACTGGGAAATGCTTAGTATTGCCGGTTACAAGATAAGCGTCAGCGTTTTTCCTTGCTTCCATAACGACTTCATAAAAAATTGCGTCATCGGGGTCAGGAATGGACTCCTGAGTGGTAGCTGCATCCAAAAAGATGCTCCGTTTAATTAAGCCTGTCAATATGAGTTCGATATTATGTCGATCAAATTTAAATTTAGGACGATGCAGAACTTCTTTGTATTCGTCCAGAATATCTTCATGCAACAAAGGAATCACACGGCCTGCGAGCGCTTCCTGCAGAATCATACCGGGAACGGAGGAAAAATTAAATAAAGCGGAAACAACCACATTTGTGTCAAGGACAGCATAGTATTTCATAGTTACACTCCATTCTGAACAGTTCTTGCTGCCCGGGTGGCTCTGGATGCGGCAATTTCAGCATTGATCTCGTCCAATGTCATATCGGATGTGTCATTTTGCTGTGCAGCTTCACTCAGGCTTTGCATGGCGCGAATTGCCCGCTCGGCGTTGTAGTCCTGTCTGGGCAGCGTCATGGAAAATGGAACGCCGTTCACAGCAACAGAACGTTTTAAAAACATGCGGATGGCAGTGGGAAGGTCGATGCCTAGCTCCTCGTAGACAGCGGTAGCCTGGGTACGCAGTTCATTATCAACACGCACTTGCATTACACTTGTAGCCATAAAAACACTCCTTTCAAATATAAATGTATTGGTTTATAATACAATTATATTTGGATATAGAAAAAAAGTCAAGGACTGGATAGTTACTAATATGCTGAATAAAGAAATTATTTTGTCAGAGTTGAAAAAGAGAGGCAACAGAACATTCATCTGTTGTCTCTCTTTTGTAAGTGAATTAGTAATTTATTTCGCCAGCAGCATCATAATCTCATTACTTCTGCTGATGAACTTGGTCATTTTCTCCGGCGCCAACGGCTGGTGGCTGATCATAGCCAGATCGTAAAGCTGCTCGCAGAACAGATTTACATGTTCGCCGTCTTTGTGCTCCAGAATGTACTGAACTAGCTTGTTGTTGGCGTTCAGGACCAGAGTTTCTCCACCGCCGAACATACCCAGATCCATGCCGTTCATGCTGTACATCTTCATCATATCCTGCATTCTGCGGCTTTCCTCGGAGAGGGTAATCATGGAGGAGATATTTTCGTTCTTCATCTTCTCTACTTTCACGTCCAGCTTGTCATTGCCCAGAGCCTTCCGGAAGATTTCAGTCAGGGAATCGGTGGTCTCCTTCAGCTCTGCCTCGTCGGTGGCTTCCACGAAGTCCTCGGTCAGATCTGCGTCGATCCGCTGGAACTTGATCTTGTCATTCTTCATTTCCAGATGGGAAATGAAGGGAGCGTCGATATTGTGCTTCAGGATGACAGCGTTCTTGCCTTCCTCGCGGAAGAGATTGATATACTGGCTCTGCTGTACCTCGTCGGTTACGTAGAAGATGGTCGTCTTTTCCGGCTCCTTCTCCTCGGTATCCTCCTGCTTGTCGTCCGGGTTTTCCACCACGTCCACATCGGCGGCCTCCTCCTCCGGAACCAGATCCTTCAGAGTCTGATACTTGCCGTCCAGATCCTTGAACAGGATATAATCGCTCATCTTGTCACAGAACTTCTCATCCTTCAGGCAGCCGAATTTGATAAACGGGCTGATGTCGTCCCAGTACTTCTCATAGGTTTCCCGATCGGTCTTGCACATACCGGTCAGCTTGTCTGCTACCTTCTTGGAGATGTAATCGGAAATCTTCTTTACAAAGCCGTCGTTCTGCAGGGCGCTTCGTGATACGTTCAGCGGCAGATCCGGGCAGTCGATGACGCCCTTTAAGAGCATCAGGAATTCCGGAATGACTTCCTTGATATTATCTGCGATAAATACCTGGTTGTTGTACAGCTTGATGGTTCCCTCGATGGAATCATACTCCGTATTGATCTTCGGGAAGTACAGGATACCCTTCAGGTTAAAGGGATAATCCATGTTCAGGTGAATCCAGAACAGAGGCTCCTTGTAATCCTGGAACACCTTGCGGTAAAAGGCCTTGTATTCCTCGTCAGAGCACTCATTGGGGTGTTTGGTCCACAGCGGGTGGATATCGCTTAAGGAAACGGGACGCTTGTTGATTTTGACCCGATCCCGGGCCGGGGATACCTCTTTGGTCTCTTTGGTGCCGTCCTCTTTTTCGATCTCCTCCGTCTTGGCGTCCTCATGGATATGCTCGACCACCACGTCGTCTTCGCGTAACTCGGACTCGTCGATGGTTTCGTATTCCTGTTCCGCATTTGCCTTCTCCAGGAAAATCTCTACAGGCATGAAGGAGCAGTACTTACTGATAACCTCCCGGGCGCGGTATTCATTGGCGAACTCCAGGCAGTCCTCATTGAGGAACAGGGTAATCTCTGTACCGATCTCTGTGCGGGTTCCCTCAGACATATCGTATTCGGTACCGCCATCGCACTCCCAGTGAACGGCTTTCGCGCCATCCTTATAGGAAAGGGTGTCGATGTGAACCTCGTCTGCTACCATGAATGCGGAGTAGAAGCCCAGTCCGAAATGACCGATGATCTGGTCGTCATTGGCCTTATCCTTGTACTTCTCCAGGAAATCAGCCGCTCCGGAAAATGCGATCTGGTTGATGTATTCCTCGACTTCTTCTGCGGTCATACCAAGTCCGGTATCGATGAATTTCAGAGTTTTCTCTTCCGGGTTCACAATCACGCGGACGCTGTCCTTGTGGCCTTCCGGATAGTTGTATTCACCAATCAGGGCAAGCTTATGAAGCTTCGTAATCGCGTCGCAGCCGTTGGAAATCAGCTCACGGAAAAAGATATCGTGGTCGGAATAGAGCCACTTTTTGATAATCGGGAAAATATTTTCACTGTTAATGGAAAGGCTTCCATGTGTATTTGCCATTGCAATTCACTCCTTTTATAATGATGTTTCATACTGATAGATATTGTACCGCTGCGGATTTGAAAAGTCAATAGAAAATTAGCACTCTTATAAGGTGAGTGCTAACAAAAATTTATAAACTTTCTTAAAAATCTATAAACAGAGAGAAGATGGGTATGTTATAATAAAAAGAATGAAACTAAATGATGTCGTTATCCGTCTATTTATAGGAAGAAAAAAATATCTGTGATACATAAATAAAATTTGAAACAAGTAACATTTTATATAGAAAACAGACGGAGACGATGCGGCAGATGGCAGGAAGAAAGAGACGGAAAAGAAGAATGCACCGGCAAAGGATAAGGGGAATTTATACGCTGCTGCTGATAATGGCAGCAGGCGGTATTTTGATATACAGCGGACAGGCAGGGAGCGGGAAGAAAACGGAAGAGTACCCGGCAGTGTCCTGGATCGAGGCGCAGGAAAAGGAAAATGTAAAAGCAATAGAGGCGAAGCTGGCGGCAAAGGAAACGGCGGAACAGGAGACCGAAGCGGGAACGGCAGACGAAGGCTCGGTGGTGGAGCGCTTTGAGGGCGCGGTTCTGGTAGGGGATTCGGTGGCGACCGGCTTTCTGGATTACCAGATTCTCGACGCGGATTCTATCATTGCCCTGCGGGGACTCCGGACAGATACCGCGGGGGAAGAGATCCGAAAGGCTCTGGATTTGACGCCGAAGGTTTTGTTCTTGTCTATCGGTTTAAACGATCTGGAATACTGCCGGGGAGACAGCGGGCTTTTTATTCGGCGCTACGAAGAACGGCTGCAGGAAATCCGGGATGCAGATCCGGATCTGCCCATCTATATCAACGGTATTCTGCCCGTGCTGCCGGAGGCGGTAGAGAAAAAGCAGGCGCTGGCAGATGTGGATACCTTTAATCAGGCATTGAAACAGATGTGCATAAAATGGAAGCTGACCTACATCGACAACAGTCAGCTGCTGGCCGGACATGAGGACTGGTATCAGAAGGATGCGGTGCATCTGAAAAGCGCGCCCTATCCGCTCTGGCTCGCGCATATGGAGGAGGCGGCAGGCTTATGAGAGACGGAATATTACAGCTGGCAAAGCTATTGCTGCTGGCGCTCCTGATTGGGGGCGGCTGTCTGGCGGTAAAGGGAACCGCCAGACAGGTGGATTTCGGGAAGCTGCAGGCAGATGTGGAAGCTGCCGCGGAGGTATCGGGGTTAAATCAGGAAAACGCGCAGCTGCTGCGGCGGTTCTACGGACTGAACGGCGGGGAACTGGTTCACTGGATCCTGTATACAGCCCAGGACAATATGTCCGTAGAGGAGCTTCTGCTGGTGGAATGCAGCTCGGAAAGCCAGGCGGAACAGGTGCTGGAGGCTGCCCGGGAGAGGAAGGCCACCCAGATAAAAAACTTTGAGGGCTATGGCCCGGAACAGGTGCAGCTTCTGAATCAGAGCGTTCTTCGAAGCGATGGCGTCTATGTGCTGTTCGCCGTATCCGATCAGGCTGCAGAGATTAAAAAGGCCTACCGGAAGGACTTGTTTCAGACAGACTAGACGAGAATTTAGGAGCATACTATGGTTTTCAGCAGTATTGTATTTTTATTTGCGTTTCTGCCGCCGGTGCTGGCGGTGTATTATCTGGCGCCTGCAAGACTCCGGAATCTGGTGTTGCTGGCTGCGAGCCTCATTTTTTATGCCTGGGGAGAGCCGGTCTATATCGGCCTGATGGTCTACAGCATCCTATGGAATTATGTGATGGGTCTGGACATTGCCAGGCAGCGGGAGAAGGGAAGACAGGGAAGGGGAAGCCTGACCCTGGGGATTCTGGTGAATCTTCTGATTCTGGGATTTTTTAAATACTACGGATTCCTGGCGGAGAATTTGTATCACTGGTTCGCCCTGCAGCTTCCGGATCTGAGCTTTAGCCTGCCGATTGGGCTGTCCTTTTACACCTTCCAGTCTATTTCCTATCTGGCGGATGTGTATCGGGGAAAGGCCAGACGGCAGACCAACCTGATTTCCTTCGGCCTTTACATCTCCATGTTTCCCCAGCTGGTGGCGGGACCCATCGTTCAGTACGCGGACGTGGACGCCCAGCTTCAGCAGCGGAACATGTCCTGGAATAAGTTTGGAATCGGCGTCCGGTATTTTGTGGCGGGGCTTTCTAAGAAGGTGCTCCTGGCCAACAACCTGGGCATGATGTATCAGGAGCTCACAGGATTATCCTCCCTGTCCGTACTTTCAGCCTGGCTGGGAGTTCTTGCCTATACCCTTCAGATTTATTTTGATTTCAGCGGTTATTCGGATATGGCCATCGGCCTGGGGAAAATGCTGGGCTTCGATTTCCGGCCCAATTTCAATTATCCTTATTGCGCTAAAAGCATTACGGATTTCTGGCGGCGGTGGCATATTTCCCTGAGCTCCTGGTTCCGGGAATACGTCTATATTCCGCTGGGCGGCAACCGGGTAACCACCGGGCGGCATATCTTCAACCTGCTGGTGGTCTGGTTCTGTACGGGACTCTGGCACGGAGCAAGCTGGAATTTTGTGATCTGGGGTCTGTATTACGGAATTTTGCTGATTTTTGAAAAATATGTATTAAAAGGAAAGATAGAAAAATTGCCACTTCTGGGACATCTCTATACCCTGTTCCTGGTCATGGTTGGCTGGGTATTTTTCTTCCGTCCGAATCTGTCCGCGGCAGGACAGTATCTGGCGGTGATGTTCGGACAGGGCGCGGCAGGCGCGGTGGATACAGCGGGACTTTATTATCTGACGACCGGTCTCGTTCTGTTCCTTCTGGCGGTGCTTTTTTCCACGCCGCTGCCCTTTGGACTCTTAAGAAAGCTGGAGGAAAATGAGTGGTGGGACGGACTGATCCTGGCCGGATATCTGGCGCTGTTTTTACTGGCGGTGGCCTATCTTATCCGGGATACCTACAATCCGTTTCTGTATTTCCGGTTTTAAAGGAGCTTGCGTATGAGAGACAGAAGACGTATGAATCAATTGCTGGGACTGGGCTTTGCAGTATTGCTGGCCGGGTTTACCGCAGCCAATTATTTTCACAAGGATACGGCATTTTCCGATACAGAGAACCGGATGCTGCAGCAGAAGCCGGTCTTTAGCTGGGCGGATCTGGCAGACGGCCGTTTTATGGGGAACTTTGAAAAATATCAGACGGATCAGTTTATTCTCCGCAGAGAGTGGATCAGGCTACAGACGGCAGCGGATCGTCTGCTCGGGAAAAATAAATCCGGGGACGTCTATCTGGGAGAGGGACAGCTTCTGGAGGAGCCGACGAAGCTTTCGGAAAATGTCTGGGAAAATCTGGACGCCATAGGCGCTTTTTGCCGAAACCAGACGGGCGTGAAATGCTACCTGATGCTGGTACCGGACGCGGCGTCGGTACAGAGGGAGAAGCTTCCGGCGTACGCGCCGGTGGCGGATCAGGCGGAACAGCTGGAGAAAATCCGAAGCTATCTTGAGAAAAAGGAAAATCCGGTGACCGAAATCCCGCTGTATGAAATGCTGCGAGAGCACCGGGAGGAATCCCTCTATTACCGGACGGATCATCACTGGACGACCCTGGGGGCGCGGTACGCCTACCAGAGCGCAGCCGGACAGATGGGACTTCCGGGCGCGGAAAACGGGGCGGAAAAGAAGCTATACCCGGTGTCGGACAGCTTTCAGGGAACCCTGGCCGCCCGGAGCGGATACCGGGTACCGGACGATACCATAGAGGTGTACTGGCCGGATCAGGAAGAGGAACTGGTGGTCACCTATGTGCAGGAGCAGACAAAATCAGCCTCTCTGTACGCGGCAGAGAAGCTGAAAACCAGGGACAAGTATGGAATGTTTTTAAACGGCAATCATCCGCTGACGGAGATCCGGACCATGGCTTCTACCGGACGGAAGCTGCTTCTTATAAAGGATTCCTACGCCAACTGCTTCGTTCCCTTCCTGACTGGTGACTTTGAAGAAATCGTGCTGGTGGATCCCAGATATTATTATGACAGCGCAGAGAAGCTGATGAAGCAGTATGGCTTTACGGATGTACTGTTTCTGTACAACCTGAATACCTTTCTGGAAGACGATGTGTTACATTATGTATTGGAATAATAGCCGACAAAATAAGTCGTTTCCCTGGATATAGCTATTTATAAGAGTTGAAACGTCAGCTCCTGCTTTAAAAAGAACTTCTGCACCATCTGATCCCAGGCGTGCTCCAGAGACTTATCCATGGTAAATAAGTTCAGCGAGACGGCGGTGGTGCAGATGACTTTACCGTCCTCATAACGGATATTTAAAGCCAGGCCGTTCACATCCCCTGTGGAAAATGGGGAGGAGGTCTGGTTTAACAATTTCTCCGTATTTTCCGGCGAAAGCTGAAAGGTAAAGCGAAAGCCCAGGGGCGTGCGTTTTCCTTTAATAAGCTCCAGGCAGAAAGGCCGGAGTTCCGGCCAGCGCGCGAAGCGGCGGCTTTCAAGGCCCAGGGCTTCCTGTTCTTCTTTTGTATAATAATCCGGATGCAGATGACCGTCGAAGTGGAAGGTACTGTAGGTGATGACACTGCCCTCCACCACATGGAACGCATCGAAGGTCTGAGAAAGTAAAAGCTTATTCATGAACGCTTTTACGTCTTCCATCTGAAAAGAAATCATAGAAACCTCCTGTGAAAATAGAATAAAGTCTGTTTTTAGTATACACAGAACGAACCGTAAATTCAATGAAAACAGAGCCTGGATTTGAAAATATCGTTTTATACTCGTTTTATAGGTAGTAGAGCTCTCTGATAAATAGTTCACAGAAAGTAAAAATTCATGTATACTGTGAGATAGAAAAACACGACAAAGGAGGAACATCCCTATGAATAAAATTGATCACGCCGAAAAACTCCTGCAGCTCACCGAGGAGGGAACTTCGCCCTTCCATGTGACCGCCAGTGTGGAGCGGCAGCTTCAGGAGGCAGGTTTTAAAAAAGTGCAGTTGGGAAAAAACTGGAAACTGGAAAAGGGAGGCCGTTACTATCTGGTTCACCATGGAACCAGTCTGGTGGCGTTTGCCATCGGGAAATGCTACCGAACCGGTGACGCCTTCCGCATGGCGGCGGCTCATACAGACTTCCCGGGACTGCGGATCAAGCCCTCGCCGGAGGTGAAGAAGGCGGGCTACCGCCAGCTGAATGTGGAGATTTACGGAGGCGCCATTTTAAATACCTGGCTGGATCGTCCCCTGTCTGCTTCTGGACGGGTGGCGCTGCGAAGCGACGACGTCTTCCATCCCCAGATGCGCTTAGTGGACTTTAAAAAGCCTTTCCTGACTATCCCGAATCTGGCTATCCATATGAACCGGGAGGTCAATAAGGGCGTGGAGCTGAACCGCCAGAAGGATATGCTTCCGGTCTTCGGCCTGGAGGATTCCGAGGAGTTCCTGACCCGTCTGGCGGAGCGGCTGCAGGTGAAGAAAGAAGATATCCTGGAGTACGAGCTGGGACTTTACAATACGGATACCGGCGATTATCTGGGCCTTTCCGAGGAATTTATTTCCTCACCCCGTCTGGACAATCTGACCAGCGTCCAGGCCATTACTACAGCTATGATAGAAGGCGGTCGGGAGCGGGGAATCAATGTGGCTGCCTATTTCGACCACGAGGAGATCGGCAGCCGTACCAAGCAGGGCGCAGGTTCCACCTTCCTGTCGGCGGTGCTGGAGCGGATTCTGCTGGCTCTGGACGGAGGCCGAGACCAGTTTCTGGAGGCCTACGGGGACAGCATGCTGCTCTCCGTGGACGTGGCCCACGGAATTCATCCCAATCATACGGACAAGCATGATCCCACCAATCAGAACGTGCTGGGAAAGGGCGTCTGCATCAAGGAGGCCTGCAGCCAGTCCTACGCCACCGACAGTGAGGCCGTGGCCATCGTCCAGCAGATCTGCGAGAGTGAGGAGATTCCCTATCAGAAATTCGTGAACCGCTCCGACAGTGCAGGCGGAAGTACCCTGGGGTCCATCGCGTCCTCCATTTTACCCATTCGTACGGTAGATATCGGCGTTCCGCTTCTGGCCATGCATTCCAGCCGGGAGCTGATGGGAACCTCCGACCAGGAAAGCCTGGTGCGACTGGTGCAGGCATTTTACAGTTTATCATAAAAGGTATTGAAAAGCTCATAGCGTTGTGCTAATATGTAATGTAGTATTTAAAACTACATAAAATAATTTGAAGAACATGAGATTTTGTATGGAAACCGTGAAGATGTTGAGCGGTTGAAAATAGAGACAGTGGAGGAATGGGAACGTTATGAGTTATAAGATTGTCATGGACAGCTGCGGGGAACTGCCGGAAAGCTATAAGAAGGACGGGCATTTTGAACGTGTGCCGCTGACCCTGGATATTGACGGACATCTGGTAGTGGACGATGAGACCTTTGATCAGGCAGACTTTCTGAAAAGAGTGGCTGCCAGCCCCAATTGTCCCAAGTCCTCCTGTCCGTCTCCGCACCGGTACCTGGAAGCCTATACCTGCGACGCGGATCACGTATACGCGGTGACGCTTTCCGCAGAGCTGAGCGGCTCCTATAACAGCGCAGAGCTGGGTAAGAAGCTGTACGAGGAGGAATACGGGGAAAAGAAAATCCATATCTTTAATTCCCGCTCTGCCTCCATCGGAGAGACGTTGATTGCCCTGAAGATTGAAGCCTGTGAAAAGGCCGGCATGAGCTTTGAGGATGTGATTGCTGCCGTGGACGCGTACATTGCGGAACAGCATACGTATTTTGTACTGGAATCTCTGGAAGCGCTCCGGAAGAACGGCCGCCTGAGTAATCTGAAGGCCTTTGTGGCAAATGCCCTGAATATCAAGCCGGTCATGGGAGCTACCCCCCAGGGAACCATCTGCCAGAAGGATCAGGCCAGGGGCGTGAACCGGGCGCTGAAGCGTATGGCCGATTACGTGGCAGAGGAGATAAAGAATCCGGCAGAGAAGATTGTGGCGATTTCCCACTGCAATTGTCCCGAGCGGGCGCAGTTTGTGAAAGAGGAGATCGCAAAACGGATTTCTGTGAAGGATTTCCTGATTCTGGATACAGCCGGAGTCAGCAGCCTCTATGCCAGCGACGGCGGCATTATTGTGGTGGCGTAAGGAAAAAGAATAAATTTTTTCATGGCTTTTTCACAAAGTTATGCTATAATAAGAAAAAGTAGGACAAAGTCCGGCTGGATTTTGTGAAAAAGTGAGAGAGGAAATCGAGATTATGAGTCAGGAAAAAGTAGATCGTTATAAAGAGCAGAAAGCCAACCGCAAGCAGATTATGGCAAGAGAAAAGCACGAGAAGTTCCTCGTGAAGCTTTGCGCAGGCCTGGTAGCGCTGGCGCTGGTTTGCTGGCTTGGCTATTCCATCTACGATAGTGCTAACAAACCGGATACCTCAGATGTAGCGATCACCACTACGGCGATTGATGAGTATGTGAACACATTGCAGCAGTAGGGACAGAATATTTGTATATGGAAGATGAAGAAAACCGCATGCCATTCCGACATGCGGTTTTTGCGTAAAAAAAGATTCGCACACTTTTGCGCGAATCTTTTGGGTAAAATTATTTGGCTTTTTTAGCTTCTTTATTCTCTTTCTTCTCGCTTTTCTCGTTCTTTTCCGGAGCTGCAATATTATACTTCTCCGCATAAGCATTGAAACACTCCTGATAAGCCTCATCCCGCATATGACGGACGCTCTTGACGTACTCGTGGGTATCGAACTCAGAGCTGTTGGTCTCAATCATGGCGACGGCCACGTTGGAGCAGTGCGCTGCGATACGCTCCAGGTTGGTCAGCAGATCGTTGAACGCGAAGCCCTGCTGGAATTCACATTTGCCCTCTCGAAGACGGGTAATGTGACGGTTCTTCAGCTCGTTACAGAGCATACCGATGAGCTCGCGCAGAGGCTCTACCTTTTTCGCCATCTCCAGAGAGTCGGTACAGAAGGCGTCTACCGTTAGGTCTGTGATTTCCCGGATAGAAGCGCTCAATACGCTGATTTCATACTGGGCAGATTCGGAGAAGCTGATCTTCTTCTCTGCCAGCTCCAGGGCCACCTTGGAAATATTGACGGCGTGGTCGCCCAGACGCTCAAAGTCGCTTAAGGTGTGCAGAAATTCGGATACCTGCTGGGTCTGGGTACTGTTCATGGGCTGACCGGTCAGCTGCATCAGGTAGGTTCCCAGCTTGTCCTCGTATTTATCAATGAGGTTTTCCTTTTCCTGAATCTTGTTGTATTTCTCCTGGGAGAAATCCTTCAGAAGGGCGAAGGAACGGCTCAGATTCTTCCGGGCCTTTTTGGCCATGCCGTTCATAGCGGTATGGCTCTGGGTGATAGCCAGGGCCGGGTAAGCCAGGAAACGCTCCTCCAGCAGATCGAAGTCTGCCTGATCCTCCAGCTCCTCCGGGTCATCCTTCACAAGCCAGAAGACGAATTTCTCGATGAGTCCGATAAAGGGCACCAATACCAGAATGGTCGCCATACGGAACACGGAGTTCATAAGCGCGATGGTCACAGGCCGCATAGTCATATCCATGAACGGGAAATGCACGAAAGTATTGACCGTGTAGAATACAATGGACCAGAAAATCATACCGAACAGGTCGTTCAGCAGATAGATCAGGGCAGTACGCTTACCGTTCTTATTGGTTCCGATGGAAGAGAGAAGCACCGGACATGCCGCGCCGACGCCGATACCCATGGTAATCGGAAGAGCCGCCGCAAAGCTGATGCTGCCGGTCATGGACAGGGCCTGCAGGATACCGACGGAAGCGGACGCGCTCTGCAGCACGGCGGTGAAAGCGATACCCACCAGAATACCCATGAACGGGTTCTCAAAGGTGGTCAGCAGATTGACGAAGTAGGAACTCTCCTTTAAGGGAGAGACAGCGCCACTCATGGTCTGCATGCCTACCATCAGAATAGAGAAGCCCAGCATGATGTCGCCCACATTTTTATAAGTGGTCTTCTTCACGAACATCTTGAAAATGATACCGATGATAGCCACTACCGCGGAAATGGTAGCGGTGGACAGAAGCTGGGCGATGCCGCTGGAGCCGTCGATGTAAGACAGACAGAGGATCCAGCCGGTCACACTGGTACCGATGTTGGCTCCCATGATGATACCGATGGCCTGAGCCACCTTCATCATACCGGAGTTTACAAATCCGACCACCATGACGGTGGTAGCGGAGGAGGACTGGATGATGGCGGTCACGGCAGTTCCCAGAAGAATACCCTTTAAGGGCGTGCTGGTGAGCTTGTAGAGCACCAGCTCCAGCTTATTTCCTGCCACCCGTTTCAGTCCATCTCCCATCATGGACATACCGAAAAGGAATAGAGCGACTCCGCTTAACAGTGTCAGGATAATTGATATTCCATTCATTGTTTTTTCTCCTAAGTGTTTTTTTCATTTACACGAACATTTCTATTATATGATAATTTACGCGGGTTTTACAATCCCTTAACTGCATTTTTATGAAAATTCAATGTAAAATTTACAAAAACAGGGAAGGATGAGGAGGATCTGCCGAAGAACAGGCGCAGCCTCTAAAAACTTGAAAAGGAAAAATGGGTCTGCTAAAATAAATCTGTATCAGAAGAAAAGAAATAAAAGTCCATGGCAAAACGGGATGGACAGGGGATAAAAAGAGAGAAGGGTGAAGCAATGAAACAGACAGAAGAATGGAATACTGCAAAAAGCCGGATCGAGAATCAGATAAAGGAACTGCGGCATCGGCTCCATACCTGCCCGGAGATCTCGGGGCAGGAACGGAAGACGAAGGCCGCCTTAAAGCAATTTCTGGAAGAAAGTACCAATTTGGAACTTCACGACTGTGGCGGAGGCTTTTACGCGGTTTACCGAAGCAGCACGGCGGATTCGGCGAAAAAGGGCGTCGCGTTCCGGGCTGATTATGATGCATTGGCCTTACCGGAGGGCGGCGCGGCCCATCTCTGCGGCCACGACGGCCACGCGTCGGCCCTCTGCGGCGCGGCGCTTCTGTTGGAGCAGCAGGTAAAAGAGGGCCGGGATCCCGGCAGAAATGTATACTTTCTGTTTCAGCCCGCCGAGGAGACCGGAGCGGGCGCGGCGCCCTGCTGTGAACTCTTTGATAAGGAAGAGATCGAAGAAATCTATGGCGCGCATAATCTGCCGGGTTTTGCCTTCGGCGAATTGTATACAAAGGAAGGAACCTTTGCCTGCGGCTCCGAGGGCCTGACCTTACGTTTTATCGGCAAACCCACCCACGCAGCCTATCCGGAGCTGGGAATCTCCCCGGCCCCGGCTGTGGGACAGATTCTGACCGGGATTCCGTCATTTTTAAATAAGAAAGAACACGGCTACAGCGGTATGGCTCTTTGCACCGTCATCGGCGTACAGATGGGAGAAAAAGCCTTCGGCGCGGCGGCTGAGAAAGCGGAGGTCTGGCTGACCCTCCGGGCGGAGCGGGGCGCGGATCTGAAAAAATTGTGTCAAATGGTACTGACCCGTGCGGAAGAACTGGCGGCACAGGACGGCCTTATCCTGGAGACAGAGGAGCAGGACGTCTTCCCTGCCACAGAAAATGACAGCGCCTGCGCCAAAAAAGTATTAAAAGTCTGTGGCGGCCGCATCCTGCAGGAGCCCATGCGCTGGAGTGAGGACTTCGGCCATTACCTGAATCATTGCCGGGGGGCGTTCTTCGGCATCGGAGCAGGCGTGGAGCATCCGGGGCTTCACACAGAGACTTACGAGTACCCGGACGGGCTGCTTATGCGGACGGCGGAGAGCTTTTTAAAGCTCCTGTAAGATAGAAGGACAACATTCGGAGGAACAGAACGATGCTGATACGCTTATTTTCCTACATGAATCAATATAAAAAATACGCCGCCCTGGCGGTCGTCTGCATTATGACAGAGGGGGTATTTGAGCTGCTGGTACCGCTTATCATGGCCGACCTCATCGACGTGGGTGTGTCGAGCGGCGACCGGGCTTATATCTATATGAAGGGACTGCAGATGGTGGGCTGCGCACTGATCGCGCTGGTGCTGGGCGTGGGAAGCGCCCGGTTTGCGGCGCTGACCGGCCAGGGGCTGGGCGCGGAATTGAGAAAGGCTGAGTATGAGAAGCTCCAGGGCTATTCCTTTGCCAATATCGACCATTTCCGTTCGTCTTCCCTGGTGACCCGTCTCACCAGCGACGTGACCAATATTCAGAACGCAGTGTCCATGGGCATGCGCCCCTTCTGCCGTGGACCCATGATGCTGGTGGTGGCCACCGGCGTGGCATTTTCCATCAACCATACCCTGGCGTTGGTGTTCTTTGTGGCATTACCCATCCTGGCGGCAGCCCTGTTTACTATTACCATGAAGGTGCGGCCTTTGTATTCCCGGATGCAGACAGCTATCGACACCGTGAACCGGATCATCCAGGAAAACCTGACGGCGGTGCGTATCGTCAAGGCCTGTGTCCGGGGCGACTATGAAGTAGAAAAGTTTGAGGAAGGCAATCAGAATCTGCGTCAGGAATCCGAGACGGCCTTTCGGTTAGCCGCCCTGAACATGCCGGCCATGCAGTTCGTCATGTACGGCACAATTCTGGCGATTCTGCTTTTTGGCGGTTATCTGATTCAGAAGGGCAGTATGAAGGTGGGCGAGCTCACGGGATTTTTAAGCTATGTGCTGCAAATTCTGAATTCCCTGATGATGATTTCCAATGTATTTCTGTTGCTGACGCGCTCGATGGCGTCCGGCGCCAGAATTCTGGAGGTTATCGACGAAAAGGTGGATCTGACGGACGAAAAAGTCCGGAACATCGAAGTGGAACGCGGCAGCGTGGACTTTGAACATGTGTGGTTCAAGTATAAAAAAGAGGCGAAGGAATATGTGCTTTCGGACGTTTCCTTCCATATAGAAGCGGGCCAGACCGTGGGCGTCATCGGACAGACCGGCGCGGCCAAGTCTACGCTGGTGCAGCTGATCCCGAGACTTTATGACGCCACCGAAGGCGTGGTGAAGGTGGACGGCGTTCCGGTACAGGAGTATCCGATGGCGCATCTTAGGGAGGCAATTGCCATGGTACTGCAGAAAAATACCCTGTTTTCCGGAAGCCTCCTGGACAATCTGCGCTGGGGAAAGGAGGACGCTTCCATGGAAGAGATCGAGGAAGCCTGCCGCATCGCCTGCGTGGACGAGGTGTTGGAACGGCTGCCAGAGGGGTATGAGACCGAGATGGGTCAGGGCGGCGTCAATGTGTCCGGCGGCCAGAAGCAGCGGATCTGCATCGCCCGTGCGCTTTTGAAGAAACCGAAAATCCTGATTCTCGACGATTCCACCAGCGCTGTGGATACGGCTACAGAGGCGAAGATTCGGGAGCGCATGGGCGCGGCTCTGCCTGATATGACGAAAATCATCATCGGACAGCGGATTTCCTCTGTCCGGCACGCGGATCAGATTATCATTCTGGACGATGGGCGGGTCAGCGCCATCGGCACTCACGAGGAGCTGCTGGCCCGCAGTGAAATTTATCAGCAGATATACGAATCTCAGAAGGAAGGAGTGGAGCTTTAATGGCACGGTATAGTTATGTGGGCTACAAGCGGCCTAAAAATACGAAAAATACCCTGAAGCATCTCCTTCATTATATGGGACTTCATAAATGGATGTTTCTGCTGGTGGGAGTTCTGGTGTGTATCAGCACCGGGGCCAGCGTCATGGGAACCTATCTCTTAAAGCCGGTCATCAACCGCTTTATCATGCCCGGGGATATGAAGGGTCTGGTCAGCGCGGTGGCAGCCATGGGCGTCATGTATTTCTGCGGCGCGTTTGCGACCCTGGCCTACAACCAGCTCATGATCAAATCGGCTCAGACTGTGGTGCAGGAGATTCGAAGCGACCTCTTTGCCCATGTGCAGACCCTGCCGTTACAGTATTTTGACGCCCATACCCACGGGGAGCTGATGAGCCGCTTCACCAATGATGTGGACACGGTGCAGGAGGCCATGAACAACAGCTTCGCCATGGCGATCCAGAGCTTTCTGACCCTGGTGGGCACCATTGTAATGATGATGGTTCTGAGCGTAAGGCTGTCTCTGATTGTTATGGTGTTTCTGGTTATGATGGGCATTTTTATCCGGACAAACAGTAAGCGGAGCCGGAAATATTATCAGCGGCAGCAGGCAGAGCTTGGCAAAATTAATGGCTTTGCGGAGGAAATGATGGCGGGTCAGAAGGTGGAGAAAATCTTCAATCATGAGAAAATCAATTTCGATATTTTCTGCGGTCTCAATGAAAATCTGCGGAAGGAGTCCACAGACGCCCTGACCTACACAGGTATGCAGGTACCCACGGTGGTCAGCCTTTCCTATCTGAATTACGCGGTATCGGCCTGTGTGGGCGGTATCTTTACTCTGAACGGCTTTCTGGATATCGGAAGCCTGTCATCCTATCTGGTATTTGTGCGCCAGAGCGCCCTGCCTATGAACCAGTTTACGGCCCAGATTAACCAGATTCTGACGGCTCTTGCCGGGGCAGAGCGGATCTTCGATCTGATGGAGGCCGAGCCTGAGGCGGACGAGGGCGATGTGACCCTCTGCAATGTATTGGAAGAAAATGGAACGCTCAAAGAAATCGCGGAGCACACCGGTCATTTCGCGTGGAAGCTTCCGGTGGAGGAGCCGGGCGGCAGGACGGAGCTGCGGAAACTCCGGGGTGATGTGAAATTCGACAATGTGGTCTTCGGCTATGTGCCGGGAAAGCATATTTTAAATGGGATCTCCCTGTATGCCAAGCCGGGTCAGAAGATTGCGTTCGTGGGCAGCACCGGAGCCGGGAAGACTACGATTATCAATCTGATTAACCGGTTTTATGAGATGGAATCCGGCACCATCACCTATGACGGCATCGACATTCGGCGGATTCGAAAAGATGATCTGCGCCATTCCCTGGCTATGGTTATCCAGGAGACGCATCTGTTTACCGGAACCATTGCCGATAATATCCGTTACGGAAAGCTCGACGCCACCGACGAGGAGGTGCGGGAGGCAGCCCGAATTGCCAATGCGGATTCCTTTATCCGGCGCCTTCCGGACGGCTATGACACCATGCTTTACAGCGACGGCAGCAATCTGTCCCAGGGGCAGCGGCAGCTCATCGCCATTGCCCGTGCGGCCATAGCGAAGCCGCCGGTGCTGATCCTCGACGAGGCCACCAGTTCCATCGATACCAGAACGGAGCGGCTCATCGAGAAGGGCATGGACGCTATTATGGATGGCCGGACGGTCTTTGTTATCGCCCACCGGCTTTCCACGGTCCGTAATTCCAAGGCTATCATGGTGCTGGAGAAGGGTGAAATCATCGAGCGGGGCGATCACGAAGCGCTGCTTGCGGACAAAGGAAGGTATTACCAGCTGTATACCGGACAGTTCGAACTGGAATAAATTGGGAGAAAGATAAATTGTATACAAACAGGATTTCCAAAATCTGGATGATGCAGAGGAAGGATATCCTGTTTTTTTACGATGTGGATATAGAAATAATCTTTTTCGTTCTGAAATTCCGGTAAAAAACAGAATTGTACTGAAAAAAAAACTGGAATATGGTTCTATTCTGCGCTAGAATAAAGTGAACATAAATATGGTGTTTTCGATACAAATTTAACAATATTGTCAAAAAAATCTCGAAATTGTTCTAAGATTGTCTATTTTTTATCTAAAGTTGTATATCAAATCCAAGTGTGATAAAGTAAATACGAGACAAATGCTACAAAAGCATGAAGGAAGGAAAAAGCATATGTTCAAGAAGACATTTAAGGGCGGCGTGCATCCGGACGACGGAAAGCGCTACGCCAAGGACGCGTCTTACCGTACCTATCTTCCCCAGGGCGAACTGGTATTTCCCATGAGTCAGCATATCGGAAAACCGGCGAAGCCTGTGGTAAAGAAGGGCGACATGGTGCTGGCAGGCCAGCTGCTCGGCGAAGCGGACGGCTTCGTATCGGCGAACATCGTCAGCTCCTGCTCCGGAACGGTAAAGGCTGTTGAGAACAGAAGAACAGCATCCGGTGCGAAGGTAATGTCCGTAGTGATCGAGAATGACGGACAGTACACATTGGCAGAAGGCATCGGCGCTGAGCGCGATTACAAGACACTTGGCAAAGAAGAAATTCTCGGAAGTGTACAGAAAGCAGGTATCGTGGGAATGGGAGGAGCCGGATTCCCGGTTCATGTGAAGCTCGCCCCGAAGAACGCGGATGAGATTCGTTATGTCATTGCGAATGGCGCGGAGTGTGAGCCTTATATTACCTGCGATGATCAGCTCATGCGCACAAGGAGCATGGAGCTGGCAGAAGGTATGCGGATTCTTCTGAAGCTGTTCCCGGCGGCAGAGGGTGTCTTCCTGATAGAGGATAATAAACCGGAAGCCATCGCAGCCATGGAAAAGGCCTGCGCAGGCGATGAGAAGCTAAAGGTTCACGCGGCGAAATGCAAGTACCCCCAGGGCGGCGAACGTTCTATTATCCAGGTCATCGCAGGTATTGATCTGAAGCTTGGCATGCTCCCGGCGGACGCGGGCTGCGTGGTAGACAATGTGGCGACCATGTACGCCATTTATCAGGCTGTATGCAAGTCTACACCATTGATGGAGCGTGGCTTTACCGTATCCGGCGATGCGGTCAAGGAGCCCTGTAACCTGATTGTGAAAATCGGAACAAATATGGCGGAGGTTCTGGAGGCTGCAGGCGGCATCCGGGATGGAAAGGAAGCGCAGAAGCTTTTAAGCGGCGGTCCGATGATGGGTATGGCGCTGGCTGATTTGAATGTGCCGATTTGCAAGAACAATAACGCGCTGACCGTGCTGGGGGAGGATCCGGTGGCGCTGGCAGACCAGCAGGAAACAGCGTGTCTGCGCTGTGGCCGCTGTATGAGAGTCTGTCCCTTGGGCCTGTCTCCCCAGGAGATGATGGACGCGGCCAAGAGAAGACGCTTTGTCCGCTACGAGAAGAAGCTGTATGGCCTGGAGTGTATCGCCTGCGGTTCCTGTACCTATGTCTGTCCGGCCAAGCGGCCCCTGATGCAGACCTTCAAGCAAACCAAGGCTGAGATTATGGCGAAGAAGAGAGCCGCGCAGGCGCAGCAGGGAGGTGCAAAGAAATGAGTAAACTGATGAATGTATCCTCCAGCCCCCATGTGCGGAGTAAGCTTACGACCAGACATGTCATGTGCGACGTGATTCTGGCCCTTCTTCCGGCGACGGTCATGGGCGTATACCATTTTGGAATTTCCGCGCTTGTGACGATTCTTACGTCTATTGCTGCGGCGGTTCTGACGGAGTTTTTATTTGATAAGGCAACCGGAAGAGAGAATACGATCACGGACTGCAGTGCCATTGTCACAGGACTTCTCCTGGCGCTCTGCCTTCCGAACGGCGTTCCCCTTTACATACCGGTTCTCGGAAGTGTATTTGCGATTCTGTTTACCAAATGCTGCTTCGGCGGTCTGGGCCATAATTTTATGAACCCGGCCCTGTCCGGACGCTGCTTTCTGCTGATTTCCTTTGCAGGCGTCATGTCCACCTATACGGTAGACGGTGTCAGCAGCGCAACACCGCTGGCAGATCTGGCGTCAGGCAATGCGGTGAACCTGGTACAGACCTTCCTGGGAGCTAATAACGGCGTTATCGGCTGTTCCACAGCAGGACTCCTGCTTGGCGGAATTTATCTGCTGATCGTAGGCGGCATTACCTGGGAGATTCCGGTGTCTGTGCTGGTATCCTTTACCGCATTTATTGCTCTGTTCGGCGGTCAAGGCTTTGATGTGCAGTACCTGCTTATGCAGCTGGCTGGCGGCGGTATTGTGATGGGAGCCTTCTTCATGGCGACCGACCCGGTTACCTGCCCTCTGGGGTCCGGCGGACAGCTGCTCTACGGCGTGGTGCTCGGTATTCTGGCGGCGTTATTCCGTGTATTCGGAAGCTCCGCGGATTCTGTAAGCTATGCCATCATCATCTGCAATATGTTTGTTCCGCTCATTGACGAGATTTCCATTCCGACGCCATTCGGTTACCGGAAGAAGAAAGTGGGCGGAAAGAAGATTCCGGCCGCAACCATTGCGCTCTGCGTCATTACCCTGATTGCGGGCGTGGCTTTAAGCGGTGTATACAAGCTGACCGAGGGCAGGATCGCCGAACAAAAGCTGGCGGAAAAGGCAGCTTCTTATCAGGAGGTCTGCCCGGACGCAGTAGAGTTCGCTTATGACGATGCAATTACTGCTAAGGTGGATGCTCTGAACGGTGAAGTATACGGAACTGATTTCGGTAAGGCTTATATCAATGAAGTAATCGTAGGAAAAGACGCTTCCGGCAATGTGGCAGGCTATGTCATCAGCGCTGCCAGCGGCGACGGTATGGATGGCAATATTACGATGTCTGTAGGCATCGATTCAGACGGAACCGTAACCGGTATTTCCTTTACGGTTCTGAATGAGACCGCAGGTCTGGGCTCTCTGGTAGGAGAGGATGCTTTCAAGAGCCAGTTTGACGGTGTGAAGACGGATAAATTCACGCTGTTCAAGTCCGGCGGAGCAAGCGCGCCCGGCGAGATCAACGGCGTATCCGGCGCAACCATTTCCTCCAGTGCCGTAGTCAATGCGGTGAATGCTGCGGTAGACTTCTTTGAAAATGATATACAGGGAGGGAATTAAGCGATGAAACCTTGTACAGAACGCATCTATAATGGTGTAATAAAAGAAAATCCCACTCTGGTTCTGATGCTCGGCATGTGCCCCACACTGGCGGTTACCACCTCCTGCATGAACGGATTCGGAATGGGCGTATCCACGCTGGTGGTACTGGTGATGTCCAATCTGGTCATCTCCGCGCTTCGGAAGGTGATACCGGATGCGGTACGTCTGCCGGCTTATATCGTCATCGTAGCTTCACTGGTTACCGTAGTGGAGCTTCTGATGGAGGCTTATGTGCCTGACATCTATGACGCGCTGGGAATCTACATTCCCCTGATCGTAGTAAACTGTATCATTCTGGGCCGTGCGGAGGCTTATGCTTCCAAAAATCCGCCTCTTCTGTCCGCCATGGACGGACTTGGCATGGGTCTCGGATTTACAATTTCCCTTTCTGTCATCGGACTTATCCGTGAGCTTCTGGGTGCAGGTACCGTATTCGGCATGCAGGTGATGCCGTCCGCTTATAAGCCTATTGCTATTTTCATCAAGGCTCCGGGCGCGTTCCTGGTACTGGCGGTTCTGGTTATTATTATGAATTCCCTGAAGATCAAGAATCGTGCAAACGCCATAGTGCAGGGCTGCGACGGATGCTGCGCGACCTGTGCCCATGCGAAGGAAGAAGGAAAGGAGGCGCAGAAATAAATGAAATCATTACTTCTGATTATCATTACAACGGCGCTGGTGAATAACGTGGTATTAAGCCAGTTCCTGGGAATCTGTTCCTTCCTGGGCGTATCCAGATATATCAAGACGTCCTTCAGTCTGGGCGCAGCGGTTATCTTTGTCATCACGGTAGCTTCCGCAGTGGCGAATCTTCTGTACACCTTTGTACTGACGCCGCTGAATCTGGATTATCTGAAAACCATTGTCTTTATTCTGGTTATCGCGGCTCTGGTACAGATGGTAGAGATGTTTACCAAGAAGACCTCCCCGCCCCTTTACAAGGCGCTGGGAATCTATCTGCCGCTGATTACCACCAACTGTGCGGTTCTGGGCGTGGCCCTGACCAACGTACAGAATGAGTATAATTTTGTGGAAAGTGTACTGGCCGGATTCGGTACCGCAGTCGGCTATACCATTGCCATTGTTCTTTTGGCAGGTATCCGAAGCCGTATTGATGAGGAGGCTTTGCCGGCTCCCTTAAAGGGCGCGCCCATCGTGCTGATTTGCGCGGCGCTGATGGCGATTGCGTTCATGGGATTTGGCGGTCTGGCGCTGTCATAAGGAGGAGAATATGCAGGAAGTTATTATAGCGACATTGGTAGTAGGCGTAATCGGACTTCTGATCGGCGTAGCTCTGGTGGCAGTCAGCAAGAAGTTCGCAGTGGAGACCGACGGGCGCGTCGGCCTTGTAAGAGAAAGTCTTCCGGGAAATAACTGCGGTGCCTGCGGTTATGCAGGCTGCGACGCGGTAGCGGCAGCCATCGTGGAGGGCAAGGCTCCGGTCAATGCCTGTCCGGTGTGCAATGCGGAAGCAGTAAAGAAAATCGGCGATATCATGGGCGTGCAGGCGGAAGCCGCAGAGAAAAAGGTGGCCTATGTACACTGCGCAGGCAGCTGTGATAAGACCTCTGTCCGGTGCAATTATGTGGGTATTCATGATTGCCGGGCAGCGGTACTTTCCGGTATCTCAGTCTGGGAATGTGATTATGGCTGTCTGGGCTTTGGTTCCTGTGTGGAGGCCTGTAAGTTCGGGGCGCTCCGCGTGGAGAACGGCGTAGCCATCGTAGACGAGACGAAATGTGCCGGCTGTGGAAAATGCGCCAAGGCCTGTCCTAAGGGACTGATCGAGTTGGTACCGGCGGACAAGAAGATAGCGGTGCGCTGCGCAAGCCGCGACCGTGGACCGGCTGTGAAGAAGGCCTGCACCGCAGGCTGCCTGGGCTGCGGTATCTGTGCAAAGCAGTGCGAACACGAAGCGATTACCGTGGACGGCAATCTGGCCCACGTGGATTATACCAAGTGTGTAGGCTGTGGTAAGTGCGCAGAGAAGTGTCCGATGAAGGTTATCGAAATGGTATAAATCATACATATCTGAGGTTATAAAAAATGAAGCGAAGCATGTCAGTCATTCTGGGAGCACTGGCTCTGATGATTACGGTGGGCTGTATCTGGCAGTACCGGAAAGGAAACAGGGACGCGTCCTGTACGAAGCAGCTTTTTGCCATGGATACGGTGATGAGCTTTACCGCATATGGGCCGAAGGCAGAAGAGGCTGTGGATGCGGCCATGAAGGAGATCGAGCGGCTGGATGCTTTGCTTTCCACAGGAAATGAATCCAGTGAGATCTCGCAGCTGAATGCTGCGGGATCTTTTCTGATATCTGAGGATACTTTGAAATTACTGGAAGAAGCGGAAAGCATCCGGCAGTCCACGGGCGGCCTTTTTGACGTGACGGTCTACCCGCTGATGCAGCTCTGGGGATTCCCTACCGGGGACTATCGGGTGCCGACACAGGAAGAAATTTCCAGCACACTTTCGCTGGTGGACGCTGCGCAGATTCAGATAGAGGGCGCGCAGGTGACATTGGGATCAGGACAGCAGGTGGATCTGGGCGGCATCGCCAAGGGATATGCATCTGACCGGGTCATGGAGCTTTACCGGGAGTACGGCGTGACTTCGGGTATGGTGTCCCTGGGCGGCAATATCGAGACCCTGGGGACGAAACCGGACGGGACAGACTGGAAAATCGGAATTCGGAATCCGGAGATTGCCGCCGCCTCTGACATTGGAAGCGGGACAGAGGATGTGCTGCTGGCGCTGGAGGTGGAGAACTGGGCGGTGATTACCTCCGGTGGCTATGAGCGGTATTTTGAGGAGAACGGGGAGACCTATATCCACATCCTGGATCCCCGCACCGGCTATCCGGCAGATTCCGGCCTGCTTTCCGTGACCGTCGTATCGGAAAAAGGAATGCTGGCGGATGCCCTGTCTACTTCTCTTTATATCATGGGCGAGGCAGATGCGGCAGAGTACTGGCGGATCCATGGAAATGACGAAGGGAACAGCTTTGAGCTGGTTCTGGTGGATACTTCCGGAAAGGTCTATGCAACGGAAGGGCTGCGTGATAAGATAGAGATGAGGAACGCGGCGGAGAGGCTGGAGATCGTGGAGCGGTAGGGAGCTGCGTGACAGAAAAACGAAGAAAAGAAGTACAGGAAAGGATCAAAGTTATTGTTCACAGGCGCTATTTTAGCACAGCGTGTTATAGTGAACGGAGTGAATAGTAACAGGATAACAGGTTCGAATGGAAGAAGGAACGAAGACGGGACAGAATCGAAAAGCAGTTTACATCGTGGCGGCGCTCTGCGCTTTGAGCTTCCTGGGGGGAATCGGCGGCATGATCTGGAATCTGACCCGGAGCCACGGCAGACAGGTGGAGATTCTGCAGGATGGGAAAATCCTGTATACACTGGACTTGGCTCAGGCGGAGGATCAGACCTTTACCGTGACCTACGGAGGCAGAACCAATGAAATCGAAATCCGGGATCACCAGATCCGCGTGAAAGCGGCGGACTGCCCCGACCAGATCTGCGTCCACATGGACTGGCTGGAGGACGCTCCCATCGTGTGCCTGCCGAATCGGCTGAGCATTCAGTATGCGGACGGAGAGGGCGCGTCCGGGCTGGACGCAGTGTCGAATTAAAAATGGAAATATTTCGTAGTGCCAGATGAAGATATAATATAATCTTTAGGTAGGTAAGAATATTTTAGTAGTTAAAAAAGAAAGGGCCGTCATGAAGGAGCATCCATCAGAAAAAAGAATGACAACCGGAAAACTCACTGAGCTGGCGCTGCTGACAGCGGCAGCTCTGATTTTATATGTGGTGGAGCTCCAGATTCCGAATCCCATCCCGATTCCGGGCGCGAAGCTGGGGCTGGCCAATATCGTGACGGTCTACGCAGTCTACCGCTACCGCCCCGGCGAGGTGCTGATGGTGGTACTTGTCCGCATTTTCTTAGGCTCCCTCTTTGGCGGAAGCATGATGACCTTCCTCTACAGTCTGGCCGGAAGCCTGCTTTGCCTGCTTGGCATGCTGCTTCTCCGCCACATGGTCAGCGGCCGCGCCATCTGGCTGGCCAGCGTCCTGGGCGCCGTCCTCCACAACATCGGCCAGATGCTGGTAGCCGTGTTAATAGCCGGAAAAGGCATGATCTTCTACCTCCCCTTCCTCATGACCGCCGGCTGCATCGCCGGAGCCTTCACCGGCCTGTGCGCGCAGCTAGTACTGAACCGGCTTGGGAGACAGTAAAGAATACTGTAAAATAGTGAAAATTAGTGTAAAAATAGTGGAAAAAATAAAAGGGTATACCCATAAAAGGAGAGAATTCAGGATTTTGTGTGGAAGCCGAAATCTAGGAAGGAACAAATCGGTTGCAATACCAAAAAAGTCAATATAATGAAATTACAAATTATCAGAAAGACAGTGAGGAGATGTTTGATGAAAGAAAGGCATATTGTTCGAAAAATCATAGCGGCACTTATCATTTTCGGCATCTTGGTCGCCGCAGAGTATCTTGTAAAATCTTATTATTACCCGATAAAAACTGAAAAAGAATCGACAGGGACAGGCTGGCTGTTTATAGGAGAACAGTCGGAGAGCGGTATCCCGGTGAAGGTCTCCTGTCAGGTCTGGAAATATCAGTACCGTTTTCCGAAATTCCGAAAAAATCAGGACAATATGACCGGCAATATCCTCATTGACGGAGAAACGATAGCGAATCTGGGCGGCTCTTTTGAAGATGACGACACCTATTTGATCAATCAGAATCCGGCCGGCTTTGTGATCACAGAGATAGATTTGGACTATTTTCTTGCAGGTTTTCCAAGATCCGAAATAAACGCCCTTCTGGTCTATCCGGCAGAAACAGAAGAACAGGCAAAGGCCATCTTCACAGAAGTAACCGATAACCTGGGCACAGACGTCTGGAAGCTCTGTGGCAGTAGTGAGGTATGGACGTGGAAAAGGGAATGAGACGGTAAAAAAATAAAAAGGATAACAGAAAGAAAGGGCCTCCGCGTCATCGACGCGGGGCCCTTTCTTTCTGTTATTCTTATGGAAATTAGTTATTGTTCTTGTTCTTCTCCACCTCAGCCAGCTTCATAGCCCGAACCTTCAGCGGAAGGCCAAACAGGGTGATGAATCCGTCTGCGTCGTGGTGGTCGTACATGTCGCCGGTGGTGAAGGACGCCAGGGACTCATTGTACAGAGAGTAGGGAGAAGTGGTGCCGGCCTTGATGATGTTGCCCTTGTAGAGCTTGAACTTCACTTCGCCGGTTACATACTCCTGGGTTACCTCCATGAAAGCCTGGATAGCTTCACGCAGCGGGGTAAACCATTTTCCTTCATATACAATCTGGGAGAACTTGTTGGCCATATCCTTCTTGGTCTCCATGGTAGCGCGGTCCAGAACCAGCTCCTCAAGTTGACGGTGAGCCTCCATCAGGATGGTTCCGCCCGGGGTCTCATATACGCCACGGGACTTCATACCTACCACACGGTTTTCTACGATATCCACGATACCGATGCCGTGCTTTCCGCCCAGAGCGTTCAGAGTACGGATGACGTCAGCCACCTTCATCTGCTTGCCGTTTACGGAAGTAGGAACGCCCTTTTCAAAGGTCATGGTTACATATTCCGGTTCGTCCGGAGCCTTCTCCGGGGTGGTGCCCAGAACCAGCAGGTGTTCGTAGTTCGGCTCGTTGGCCGGATCCTCGAGCTCCAGTCCCTCATGGCTGATGTGCCACAGGTTCCGGTCACGGCTGTAGCTGGAATCGGTAGAGAAGGGAAGATGGATGCCGTGCTTCTCGCAGTACGCGATCTCATCCTCACGGGACTGCATGGTCCAGATATCGGTCATTCTCCAGGGAGCGATGATCTTCAGATCCGGAGCCAGAGCCTTGATACCCAGCTCGAAACGAATCTGGTCATTGCCCTTACCGGTAGCGCCGTGGCAGATAGCGACAGCGTTCTCCTTCCGGGCGATCTCTACCAGCTTCTTTGCGATGGCCGGACGCGCCATGGAAGTACCCAGCAGATACTTGTTCTCGTATACAGCGTCTGCCTTTACGCAGGGCATGATATAATTTTCAGCGAAATCGTCTACCAGATCCTCGATGTACAGCTTGGAAGCGCCGGACAGCTTCGCGCGCTCGTCCAGTCCGTCTAGCTCATTTCCCTGGCCGCAGTCGATACAGCAGCAAACTACGTCGTAATCAAAATGCTCCTTCAGCCACGGAATAATGGCTGTGGTGTCCAGTCCGCCGGAATAGGCAAGTACTACTTTGTCTTTCATATTCAAATATCCTCCTGAGTGTTTTATGATTTCTATACGGTATGAATGATTATGCATACCGTTTCTGTTCACTGAAAACTAATATACATCATTTCCATATAATATGCAAGCGGAAGTTCAGAAAAAGTTCCACAGAAATATGAATAAAAATAAAATAGTACTTGAATAATATGCATAAAAGTGATAATATATGCAAAGCAAGTGTATAAAAATGCATACAAGCGGAAAAGTGCTTGAAATACTGGCCAAACAGATCTAAAATAGGAACAAATATCCACAAAAAGAGAGGAAAATAGAAATGATAAAGGCAGGAATTATCGGAGCAACCGGATATGCGGGCGGCGAGCTGGTCCGCATTCTCACAGGACATAAGGATATGGAGATTAAATGGTACGGTTCCCGAAGCTACATAGATAAGAAATACGCGGAAGTCTACCAGAACATGTTTCAGATCGTAGATGACAAATGCATGGATGATAATATGGAAGCACTGGCAGATGAGGTGGACGTGATTTTCACAGCGACGCCCCAGGGCCTCTGTGCGTCTCTGGTAAATGAGGAGATTCTGTCCAAGGTAAAAATCGTGGACTTAAGCGCCGATTTCCGTATTAAGGACGTGGCCACCTACGAGGAGTGGTATAAGATCCAGCATCCGACGCCCCAGTTTATCCCGGAGGCGGTCTACGGACTCTGTGAGATCAACCGGGAAGCGGTGAAGAAGGCGAGACTGGTAGCCAACCCGGGCTGCTATCCCACCTGCAGCACTCTTTCTATTTATCCCTTATTAAAGGAAGGGCTGATTGACCCGGGCACGATTATCATTGACGCCAAGTCCGGCACCTCCGGTGCAGGCCGCGGCGCGAAGGTGGACAATCTGTACTGCGAGGTTAATGAAAATATCAAGGCCTACGGCGTGGCGAATCACCGTCATACGCCGGAGATCGAGGAGCAGCTTTCCTACGCGGCAGGCCAGCCGGTGCTGATTAATTTCACGCCCCATCTGGTACCCATGAACCGGGGTATTCTGATTACCGCCTATGCTTCCCTGAAGAAAGAGGTCTCTTATGAGGAAGTAAAGGCCGCTTACGATAAGTATTATGCGAATGAGAAATTCGTCCGCGTTCTGGAAAAGGACGTTTGCCCCCAGACCAAATGGGTGGAGGGCAGCAACTATGTGGACGTGAACTTTAAGATCGACCCGAGAACGAAGCGCGTGATTATGATGGGAGCCATGGACAACCTGGTGAAGGGCGCAGCCGGCCAGGCCGTCCAGAATATGAACCTGATGTTCGGACTGAAGGAGAGCGAAGGATTAGAGCTCGTTCCCATGTTCCCGTGACTGTGAGCACTCGGCGAGGTACAGAAATATGACTATCCGAACAATGACCATCGACGATTACGACGGCGTCTACGCCCTCTGGATGACCATCAAGGGCTTCGCCATCCGGAGTATTGACGACTCCCGGGTGGGCGTGGAGCGGTTTTTAAAACGGAACCCCACCACCAGCGTGGTGGCCATCGAAGACGGCAAGGTGGTAGGCAGCATTCTCTGCGGCCACGACGGACGTCGGGGCTGTCTCTATCATGTGTGTGTCCACCGGGATTACCGGATGCGGGGCATCGGCAAGGCCATGGTAGTATTTGCCATGAACGCCCTGAAAGAGGAGCAGATCAGCAAGGTATCCCTGATCGCTTTTACCCAGAACGACATCGGCAACGCTTTCTGGAACCGCATCGGCTGGACACAAAGGCTCGATCTGAACTACTATGATTTTGTCTTAAATAAAGAAAATATCGAAGCGTTTAACGAATAAAGAGGAGGACGGCATTATGAATATCACAGAAATCAAGGGCGGCGTCACTGCGGCAAAGGGCTTTGAGGCAGCGGCAGCGGCGGCAGCCATCAAGTACCAGGGACGGACTGACATGGCCCTGGTATACAGCGAAAAGCCCTGCCATGCGGCGGGCACCTTCACCACCAACATCGTAAAGGCAGCCCCGGTGAAATGGGATCAGAAAATCGTAAAGGAATCCCCCTACGCCCAGGCAGTCATCGTAAACTCAGGCATCGCCAACGCCTGCACCGGCAAGGAGGGCATGGGCTACTGTAAAGAGACCGCAGAGGAGGCAGCCAAAGTTCTCGGCGTTCCGGAAAATGCCGTTCTGGTGGCGTCCACCGGCGTCATTGGCATGCAGCTTCCTATGGATCGCCTGAAAAAGGGCATCAGCCTTTTAAAGGAAGCCAAGGGCAGCACCCCGGAGCACGGAACCGCAGCCTCCAAGGCGATTATGACCACCGATACGGTCAATAAGGAAATCGCGGTCCAGGTGGAGCTGGGCGGAAAAACCGTCACCGTGGGCGGTATGTGCAAGGGCTCCGGCATGATTCACCCGAATATGTGTACCATGCTGGCCTTCGTGACCACCGACGCGAATATTTCCAAAGAGATGCTGCAGAAATGCGTAAGCAATGATGTAAAAGACACCTTCAATATGATTTCCGTGGACGGCGATACTTCCACCAACGACACCCTGCTGGTGCTGGCCAACGGCATGGCGGAGAACCCGGAGATCACAGAAGAAAATGATGATTACAAAGCATTTGCCAAGGCGCTGAACACCGTCAACACCTGGCTTGCAAAGAAAATGGCAGGCGACGGCGAGGGCGCGACCGCACTCTTCGAGGTGAAAATCGTGGGAGCCGAGAGCAAGGAGCAGGCTGTGATTTTGAGCAAATCCGTGGTTACATCCAGTCTGGTCAAGGCAGCCATTTACGGTCACGACGCCAACTGGGGCCGTATCCTGTGCGCCATGGGCTATTCAGGAGCCCAGTTCGACCCGGAGAAGGTGGATCTGTTCTTCGAGAGCGCAGCCGGTAAGATCCAGATCATTGAAAATGGCGTGGCAGTGAATTACAGCGAGAAAGAAGCTACCAGGATCCTTTCCGAGCCGGAGGTAACGGCCATTGCGGACGTGAAGATGGGCGACGCCACCGCCACCGCATGGGGTTGTGACCTGACCTATGATTATGTGAAAATCAACGCGGATTATCGTTCTTAAGATACAGAGGAGTAAAGATTATGAGCAGAGAAGAAGAAATGAACACCTACCTGGAGAAGGCCAAGGTCCTCATTGAGGCCCTTCCCTATATCCAGCGGTTTAACCGGAAGATTATCGTAGTGAAATACGGCGGAAGCGCCATGGTGGATGAGAACTTGAAGCGGAGCGTCATCCAGGACGTGACCCTGCTGAAGCTGGTCGGCTTCAAACCCATCATCGTACACGGCGGCGGCAAGGAGATCAGCCGCTGGGTAGGAAAGGTCGGCATGGAGCCCAAATTCATCAACGGCCTGCGTGTGACTGACAAAGAGACCATGGAAATCGCGGAAATGGTGCTGGGAAAAGTTGGAAAAAGCCTGGTTCAGCTAGTGGAAGAGCTGGGTGTGAAAGCAGTTAGCCTAAGCGGCAAGGACGGCGGTCTCCTGAAGGTGGAGAAGAAGTATTCCAAGGGCGAGGACATCGGTTTCGTGGGCGAGGTGACGGATGTGGATCCCCAGATTCTCTACGACCTGCTGGAGAAGGATTTCCTGCCTATCGTATGCCCGGTGGGAATGGACAAGGACTTCAACACCTACAATATTAACGCCGATGACGCGGCCTGCGCCATTGCCCGGGCAGTCCATGCGGAGAAGCTGGCATTCCTGACTGATATCGAGGGCGTCCGCAGAGATCCGGAGGATCCGGCTACCCTGATTTCCGAGCTTCATGTAAAAGAGGCAAGAGAGCTTATCGAAAATGGCAACATCGGTGGCGGTATGCTTCCGAAGCTCAACAACTGCATCGACGCCATCGAAAACGGCGTATCCAGAGTGCATATCCTGGACGGACGTATCGCCCATTGCCTGCTTCTGGAGATCTTTACCAACAAGGGAATCGGTACTGCCATCCTGGGCGAAGGAGAGGAAAATTATTATGATGGAAGATAAAGAGGCGATTATCAAAGAGGCGGAAGAGAGCGTGCTTCACACCTACAACCGGTATCAGGTGGTACTGGATCACGGCGATGGCGTCTATCTTTACGACACCGACGGCAAAAAATATCTGGATTTCGCGGCAGGCATCGCGGTACAGGCCCTGGGTTATCATTACCCGGGTTACGACGAGGCGCTGAAGGCCCAGATCGACAAGCTGATGCATACCTCCAACCTGTATTACAATGAGCCGGCCGCAGAGGCAGCCGACAAGCTGGTGCGCATGAGCGGCATGAGCCGGGTATTCTTTACCAACAGCGGCACCGAGGCTATCGAGGGCGCAATTAAGGCGGCCCGCAAGTACGCGTGGCTGAAGGACGGAAAAAATGATCACGAGATCATCGCCATGAACCATTCCTTCCACGGACGGAGCATGGGAGCCCTCTCCGTCACCGGCAATGAGAAATACCAGGCGCCCTTTCGTCCGCTCATCGGCGGCATCCGTTTCGCTGATTACAACGATCTGGAGAGTGTAAAGGCTCAGTTCAATGAGCACACCTGCGCGGTGATTCTGGAGACCATTCAGGGCGAGGGCGGCATTTACCCGGCTACGGAGGAGTTCTTAAAGGGCGTGAAGGCACTCTGCGAGGAGCACGACGCGCTTCTGATTTTGGATGAGATCCAGTGCGGTATGGGCCGGAGCGGCCACCTGTTCGCATGGCAGGAGTACGGCGTGAAGCCCAACATCATGACCTGTGCCAAGGCCCTGGGCTGCGGCGTTCCGGTGGGCGCCTTTGTGCTGGATGAGAAGACGGCTTTGGGCTCTCTGGTACCGGGCGATCACGGCACCACCTACGGCGGCAATCCCTTTGTCTGCGCGGCGGTTTCCAAGGTGCTGGATATCTTTGAGCAGGACGCAATCGTGGATCATGTAAAAGAAGTGGGTGCATATCTTGAAGGAAAACTGGATGCTCTGGTGGATAAATACGACTGCATCGCGGCCCGCAGAGGAAAGGGCCTGATCCAGGGACTTGTAATCCAGGGTAGACCTGTGGGAGAAGTTGTGTTAAAATCTATGGATGAGGGTCTGATTGTGATCACAGCCGGAAGCGACGTGCTGCGTCTGGTTCCGCCCCTTGTTATCACAAAGGACCATGTAGACGAAATGGTTACGAAGCTTGAAAGGGCTTTGGTGAAAGGTTAGGATTTTACACACATGAGACATACGATTTATCGCAGAGCCATCGCCATCCTGGTGGTTCTGCTTGTATTTGCGCAGATGGGCCAGGTGGCTTTTTCTTATCATCAGAAGCAGAAGGAGGCGGCGGAGGCCGGGCAGGACATGGAGCAAAAAGCGCTGACTCTGTGGTATACTGACGAGAAGCTGAACAGCTATCTGGTGCAGACAGCGGCTGATTATAAAAAACAGACCGGCGTGGATGTCACATTGCAGCTTGTCACGGCGGTGGACTATATCGAGCATATCAACACGGCCAGTATCTCCGATCTGGGCGGCCCGGATCTTTTTGTGGTGTCCAGCGAGCTTCTGGAGAAAGCCCGTCTGGCAGGACTGACGGTGGAAAATGACAGCTTTACGGAGCAGGAGCTTTCGAAGGATTTCCCGGCGAAGGCCATTGACGCGGCCACCTGCGGCGGAAAGCTGATGGCGTATCCTTTCTATTTTGAGACCTGTTTCCTGCTGTACAATAAGAACTACGCAGACAGCGCCCCGTCCACCATCGACGAGATTCTGGATTACGCGGACAATTACGAGGCGACGGATGCCACGGAGAAGGTGGAAAATATCTTCAAATGGAATGTGGCGGATATTTTCTCGAACTTTTTCTTTATATCGAATTATGTAAACCTTGGCGGCGAAACCGGGGATGATCCCACGCAGGTTTCTCTGGATGCCCAGGAGGTCAAAGACTGCCTGGCCTACTACCAGAGCCTGAACGCTTTCTTTGCCATTGATGCGGATGAGGTTACTACGGACAATGTGCTGCAGGAGTTCATCGACGGCAAGACCGTGTATACCATCGCGAAGACCGACGCCATTGCCCAGATTGACGCTGCGGCAGACAGCTATTTCTATGGCATCGCGGAGGTACCGAACCTGACGGACGAGTTGTCCACCAAGGGTCTGTCTGTCACCAACTCTGTAGTAGTCAACGCTTATTCCAAGGAGCGTGATACCGCGAAAGGATTTGCGCGTTTTCTGACCTATGACAAGGCAGATGAGCTTTATGCCATGTCCAATAAAATGCCGGTGCGCCTGGGTGTCAGCTATGAAAATCCGGAGATGTCGGTATTGCTTGACCAGTACGAGAATTCCGTGGAGGTTCCGAAGCTGACCGATTTAAGCAACTACTGGATCGAGATGGAGATTGCCTTTGCGAATATCTGGAAGGGCAATGATGTCAATACAGAAGTGGATTCCGTAACCCGGAAAATCATGTCCCAGCTTCAGGCGACGGAATAATACAGGAATAAGAACATCCAGTCATGGAAAGACTAAACCTTACTTACAGAACAGGAAAGGAAGTCTTTGTCATGATTGGATTTTTTATTGCCCTTTTATCCGGGGCGCTGATGAGCGTTCAGGGCGTCTTCAATACGGAGGTCACAAAGGTGAGCAGCATATGGACCTCTGCGGCTTGGGTGCAGCTGTCAGCCCTTATTACCTGCCTCATTGCCTGGGGGCTGTCGGATCGGAAAAACCCGCTGACCATCCTTCAGGTGACGCCGAAGTACATGCTGCTGGGCGGCGTCATCGGAGCCTTTATCACATTTACAGTCATTAAAAGCATGGACGCCCTGGGACCTGCGAAGGCGGTGATGCTGATTGTCATTGCTCAGCTGCTGGCGGCCTATCTGATTGAGCTGGCAGGGATCTTTGGCGTGGAAAAGGCTGATTTTCCTGGCGGAAGGTCATTGGCATGGCGGCAGCTATCGTGGGCGTCGCAGTGTTTCAGTGGGAGTAGGAGTGCAAAATCCCATCGGCGAAGCCGATTTTCATGGATTTTGCAGTTATAACTGTGAAGGAACTGAACAGTCATGACTTAAAAAAGAACTTGTATTCTTGCCCAATCTCCGCTAAAATGAAGATAGTCTGTATCGGAGGGGACCCGCCTATTTTCAGAAAGGCGGAAAAATGAGATATCGACAGGAAAGAAAAAAGCTTCTTTGGATGATGGTTCTGCTTGCGCTGTGCCTGACCGGCTGCGGGAAAAAGGCGGCGGTCTATGACAGTGCGGCGGAGGAGACTGTGACGGAAGGGACGACAGCGGAGGCGGCGGATTCGGAAGAGGAAGAGGCAGCGTCCGTCTGGGTTTACGTCTGCGGAGAGGTGAGAACTCCCGGAGTTTACGAACTGCCGGAGGGCAGCCGGATTACCGACGCGGTGGAGGCAGCCGGCGGTATGACGGAAGGCGCGGCCGGGACGTATCTGAACCTGGCGGAGACGGTATCTGACGGGCAGAAGATCGAGGTACCCTCGGTGGAAATGGCACAGACGCTTGAGGAAGCCGCGGCAGAGGGCACATCCGGGTTAGTGAACCTGAACCGAGCCACCGAGGCCGAACTTATGACACTTTCCGGGATTGGCGAATCCAAGGCAAAGGAGATTATCCGTTATCGGGAATCGAAGGGCGGATTTCAGAAGCCGGAGGATTTGATGAATATTCCGGGTATTAAAGAGGGCGTTTTTAACAAAATCAGAGACCAGATAACGGTTTGAGACTGAATAAAAAAAGATAACGAGGCGGGAAGCATGGGAAAGAAAGTATTAGTTGTCGACGATGAAAAATTAATTGTGAAGGGACTGCGGTTTAGTCTGGAACAGGATGATATGGAAGTTGACTGTGCCTACGACGGCGAGGAAGCGCTGGAATATGCCAGAGCGAAGGAGTATGATATTGTACTCCTGGATGTGATGCTGCCGAAGCTGGACGGCTTTCAGGTCTGCCAGCAGATCCGGGAGTTCTCCAATATGCCGATTATCATGCTGACAGCCAAGGGCGATGATATGGATAAGATTCTGGGGCTGGAGTATGGAGCGGACGATTACATCACGAAGCCCTTTAACATTCTGGAGATTAAGGCCCGTATGAAGGCCATTATGCGGCGTACCGGCGGTACGGAAAAGGAGAAAAAGGGCAAGGTGGTCGAGGCTGCGGATCTGAAGCTCGATCTGGACAGCCGCCGCCTTTTTATCGGCGGTCGGGAAATTAATCTGACGGCCAAAGAATTCGACCTGCTGGAGCTGATGGTGCTGAATCCGGGCAAGGTCTACAGCCGGGAGAATCTTCTGAATACGGTCTGGGGCTATGAATACCCGGGTGACGTGCGGACTGTGGATGTCCATATCCGGAGACTCCGCGAGAAAATTGAGTCCAATCCGAGCGAGCCGCGTCGCCGTCGACGCCCCAGACCTTCTTCGGGTCGTAGCCCTCGGCCACCTTCGAGTAGCCAGTGCCCATGGCGTCCAGGTACACCAGGTCGGTCGTGGGCAGAAGCGAGTAGGGATTGTCCTCGGGCTTCGTGGGGCAGGGCAGCTGCTTGATGGTATTGATGGGCACGCGACGCGGGCCCAAGCCGCCGATGTTGACCATGGCCGACGAGCCGCCCGGGCCGCCGTTCCAGCAGAAGGTGACGGGGCGATCGGACTTGTCGGCCGCATCGCTTACGTAGGAGAGAGCGAACATGTGCCCGATGAGCGTGCCGTCGTCGGTATGCAACGGCAGCATCTCGGCAGTGGCGGTGTATTTGATGGTCTGCTTGCCGTCAGTCCAGGTCATATCCTTGCTGGCCGGTTCAGGAACGGGCTGCTCCGGTTTGGCGCTCTTCCCGTCGTTCATGGTGACGGTGAAGGAGGGGCTTGTCTCTGCCATAATGGCTCCTTACTCGCGTTGAGG